>OCRP01000541.1_pt1 | contig 34269 bp, 18 predicted proteins | sample 1538871 | NCBI WGS metagenome assembly OCRP01 (sample SAMN04571731, study PRJEB22368) | human gut metagenome | biome: human gut; material: stool | host: Homo sapiens | place: Luxembourg | collected 2012-09-20 | reverse complement strand
TGATACCCGTAAGTATCATTCCAACAATTATCTATGCGACTTCATGTCGCACCCACGGCGTATCGAGGTGGTGGATTGCCACCGCCCTGCGCTGGGCGTTCACGCCCGTGCCGAGCATCGAGGTCGAGCCGAACAGCACGCGCACATATCCCTCGTTCATCGCCTCTATCACCGCTTTCCTTGACTTCTCGCTCTTGCACTCCTGAATGAAGCGGATTTCATGGGCGGGTATGCCGTAGTCCTCCACCAGTTTGCGCTTGATTTCGGTATATACGCTCCACCCGCCCGGCTGGTAGGTACCCAAGTCGGAGAATACGAACTGCGTGCCGAGCTGCTCGTCATACTTCCGGTAATATTCCGCAATCGTTCTTGCACAGTGGCTCGCTTTGTTGTCCGGGTGGTCTTCATATTCCGGGTCTATCATGCGCATGTCCAGCGCCATCTTCCGCGCGTAGTCCGTGGCGATGAGCATTTTCGCCTTTTCCTCCGTTTCCGACAGCGGCAGCCTGCCCAGCAGGGTGGCGTCACCCGTCTTGGCAAATTCCATCAGCTGTTTGATGAAATACTCCTGGTCGGGGGTGGGCGGTATGTGGTGCAGCACCTCGTTCTTGTCCGGCCTGTCCACGCCCACGTCCTCCGCCGTGCGGTAGTCGGTGATTTCGTTGTAGAACGCCGCCAGCTCCGGCACCTTGATGAAGTAGCGGAAGCGTTCCTTCTGCACGATGTTGTTCGTCACGTTGAACTCGAAGTCCGTCGTCTTCTTGGCGAATATCGCCGCCCATGCGTCGAAGCATCGGATGTCCTGCCTTTCCAGCTCCTTCGGGCGGAGGTACTTGAACAGCAGGTACAGCTCCGTCAGCGAGTTGCTGATAGTCGTGCCCGACAGGAACGTCGCCCCCAAGTCCTTTCCCGTCCGCTCCTGAATGGTGCGGATGGCAAACAGCAGGTTCAGTGCCTTCTGGCTGCCTTCCGAGTTGCCCAGACCCGCCACGCGGTCATGCCTTGTGTTGAATGTCAGGTTCTTGAACTGGTGCGACTCGTCCACAAAGATATGGTCGATGCCCATCTGCCTGAAGTCCACCACATCGTCCGTCCTCGACTTTATCGCGTGTTCCACCTTCTCCAGCTTGGCTTGCAGGTTGAACTTGCGTTTCTCCAGTCCCTTCAGCATCGCACGCGACACGTCCTTGCCCTGCGAGCGCAGCACTTCCAGATTTTCCTCCACCGTATCCAGCTCCGCCTGCAATATCCGTTGCTGCAGTTCCGGCGACTGCGGTATCTTCCCGAACTGGTCGTGGCTCATGATGATGCAGTCCCAGTCGTTGTTCCGTATGTCGTTGAAGAAGCGCACCCTGCCGGATGCGGCAAAATCCTTTTCCGAGGCATACAGCACTCTTGCGTTGGGGTATGCCGTGCGGTAGCATTCGGCTATCTCCCTTACATTCGCCTTCAGCCCGATAATCATCGGCTTGTGCACCAGCCCCAGACGCTTCATCTCATGCGCTGCTACGCACATGATCAGCGTCTTGCCGGTTCCCACCTCGTGGTCGGCTATTCCTCCGCCGTTCTGTTTCAGCATCCAGATGCAGTCCTTCTGGCTGGGGTACAGGTCTGTGATTCCCAGTCCTTTCAGATTCAGTTCCGGAAATTTCTGGTGCGAGCCGTCATATTTCGGTCGCACGAAGCAGTTGAACTTGTTGTTGTACATGTCCGTCAGCCGTTTCTTGAACTCCGGCGACTGCTCTTCCAGCCATTCCGTAAATCCGTTTCTGATTTCGTCAATCTTCGCGTTCGCCAGCTGTATGCCCTCGCTGTCCCGCACCTTTATGTCGTTCCCGTTCTCGTCCTCGCCGACCTTCTTCATCATGTCGGGGCAGGTGTTGTGCAGGGCGTGTTTCAGCAGGTGCATCCCGTCATAGTGGCGGTAGTACCCCTTCACCAGAAACTCGTCGGTGATTTTCATCGTCCTGTGGCCGCACGCCACCGAATACTCGTCAAGGCTCTCCGAGTAGCTTATACGCACGTCCGTGTCAAACAGACGGCTCATGTAGGCGGCATACACGCCCGTGGGTATCCATCGTTCCCCGAAGTTGAAGTCCAGGTCCTCAAACGGGATCTGTTCCGGCATGGCTTCTTTCAGCGCTTCCAGCGACTCCCTTGCCTGCGGCAGCATCCCGTGCTCCCCGTGTCCGCTTATCCATTCCTCCACATCGGCGGCCTTCTGTACCACATTCCTGGCTATGAAGCGGTCGGCTATCTCGTAGCCCTCTGCCAGCGGGTTGTAGAATACCCGTCCTTTCAGTGCCTCCAGCATGTCCGCCTGCGGCATGTCGCAGATGGATTCCATGTAGGGCAGGTTTACTCCGCCATACAGGTTCAGCGAGGTGGACAGGGCTTCCTCCGGCGATTCCGCGGCGACTGCCGTTTCCCGCGAAAAGGAAACGGGGCGGTCGAATATGTCCGCCTTCACCATCGTGCCACCCTCGCTGCGTTCCAGTGCCAGCATGTTGCGCCCCGAAGCGTCCATCATCAGCAGCTTCACGTTCTGCTTGGCGTTCAGGCAACCGTACCGCATCGCGAACTCGTCATAGTAGGTGTTCAGGTGGCGGCGCAGCATTTCGTTCTCTTCGTGCTTCTCCGCTTCGTAGGCATAGAGCCGTTCGTAGGTGTTGCGCAGGTCTATGTATAGCTGTGCCTTCTGTGCCTGCATCCCGTCCATGTCCAGCGGCTGGAATGTGGCGCCGTAGCGGGTGACATCCTTCAGCACGCCCACCTGGAACCGTACGCCTGCCGTGTATTCCCATGCCAGCGAGCCGTCCTTCAGGTGCGGCTCCAGTATGCCCTTGAACGGGCGCGGCATCATTTCCTCCTCCCGTTTGCGCTGCCGTTCTTCCGGTGTCAGGGCGGCCTCCTCACGGCGCATGGCTTCTTCCACCTCCGCAATCCGGCGCTTCCTTTCCGCCTCGAATCCGTTTTCCACCGGATAGACTACCGTAGCAGTCGTATCCTGCGTTTCCGCCGTTTTCCCCGCATCGGCTTTTTCTCTTTTCGCCTCCGTTGTTCCGGTCGCTTGTCTGGCGGCGTTGGCTTCCATCTTCGTCTTTCCCAGCCGGCGCAGCTCCGCACGTCGTTCCGGTGTAAGGTCCATCATCATTTCATAGAATCCGTTGATGGGCGGGTTCGTTTCCCAGTCCAGACTGCGGTACACTTCATCTTCCGGGTCATAGGATTCTTCCGTTGCGGTGCCGGGCCCCGTCTTTTCCGTTGTCGGGACAGCAGCCTCCGTTTCGGCAGCCGTCGGCGCATCCGTTCCGCCGCTTATGATTTCGTCCATTTCGCGTGCCTCTTCCGGGGTGATGCCGGCAACCGCTTCCGCATTTCCCTTGTCCGTTGTCCTTTCCGTATTCTCCACTGGCAGGGAGAACAGTGTCGGCTGCACGGGTTTCTTCCCTTTGTACTTTCCGCCTTTCTTCCTGTCTGGTTTCAGGCCCTGTTCAGCCATCCGTCTTTCCTCCTGCGTATAGCCGAACAGGTCATACAGGTCCATTACCGTTCCTCCCGTCTGTCTGCTTTGCGCTTCCTGCGACATGCCGGTCATCACTTGCGCTTTCGGCTGCACACTGTTTTCTTCCCGTTTTGTCCCGTCCGCTACACCAGCAACAGAGGTGGAGTTTTCTCTTTTCACCTCCGTCCGTTCACCCGTAGCCGAAGCGGAGTTTTCTCTTTTCACCTCCGCCCGTTCTCCCTCAACCGGATGGGTATTTTCTCTTTTCATCTCCTCCAGTTCTCTCGCAACCGAAGCGGAGTTTTCTCTTTTCACCTCAATACCCTCGGTCTGTACGGCAATGTTCTGCCGCACATCCTCTCTTTCATGCCCCATGCCGTTGTAGCGTTCCATGTCCAGCCGTGCCGACAGGTCTTCCGACAGCATCCTGTACAGGTCCATGGCAATACCCTCCACACCTCCGCTGTGCGTATATACCATCGCCGGTTTTCCGTACGGGTCGGTGCCCCTCTTCGCATCGGTATGTATGATACGCTCCGTGTGGTAGGCGAAATAGGCGTTGTCCGTCAGTCCGCCGTTATGTTCCGTCTGTATGATGGTCAGAACCCGTTCCTCCTGTGTCAGTCCCTTCTTTTGCAGGTCTTTTTGCAGGATGATCAGGTCGCTGCCGGCTTCCGTGCCTGCATTGTCGGTAAACAGGTTGTTGGGCAGTCGTATTGCCGATACCAGATTCGCCTTGCTGAACATCTCGTTCCTGACGGAAACCCTCGAACTGTTCAACACCCCCTGCGAGGTGACGAACGCCACGATGCCGCCGTCACGCACCGCATCCAGACCTTTCAGAAAGAAATAGTCATGGATGGCTTTCTGTGCCGAACGTCTGCCGAAGGATGCGCTGCGGCTGAACTCCGCATCGAACACTCCGAAATCCCCGAAAGGGATATTGGAGATGGCAAGGTCAAAATGGTTCAGAAACGGCTTTTCTATTTTCTCGAAACCCTCCGTGCGTATCTTCTGCTGCGGGTACAGGCAGCCCAGCAGCTTGCCTGTCAGCAGGTCTTTCTCAAATGCCATCACCTCCGCCTGCGGATTGTTCGACAATACCGGGCTGATGAACGCGCCCATACCCGCCGACGGCTCCAGCACCAGCCTTGGGCGTACCTTGCGGTCGTGCAGCACGTCCGCTATGGTGTCCGCAATGGCCTGCGGCGTATAGAATGCCGTCAGCACCGATGCCTTCAGCGAGTCCACATACCGCCTGTACTCCGTTTCGTCCCGGCTGTTCTCCCGTATCAGACGGTGCAGCTCCACCGTCGGGGCAAACAGTTCGAGATCTGATTTCGCCCAGTGTACGGCATCCGTCAGTTCCCTGGCGGGATTCAGTATGCACTTCAGTCCCCCGAAGCCGCAGTACCTCTCCAGCAGCGCCCGTTCCCGTGCGGTGGGCATGCGCTGTTCCTTCTCCAGTGTGAATGCCGTCCGTATCGCCTCGATGTTTTCCCTGAGCCTCTGCTTCTTGTTAAACGCCATAAGCCTCCAGATAAAGCATTATCGCACCCGTCAGCTCCGTATAGAGCAGGTCGTGTTCGGACGACAGGGCGAATGTGTCGTCCGTTGTGGGATAGCCGGCAAACAGGTTTTTCAGGTGCGGGAATATCTCCCGGCAGAACGCCTCGCGTTCCTGTTCCTGCACCTCTTCGGAAAACTCGTTTTCCACCACCTCAAGCAGCAGTGCGTAGGGGGAGAAGTGCAACCCTTCGAGCAGGACGCGCATGGCTTCCTCCTGTGCGGCTTCCACCGTACTTCCCGCCGTCCTTTCCTTCTCGAATGTTTCCGAGGCGGCTTCCTCCCTTCCTGCAATGAATGGGGTGTCTGATACTTTGTCCGGATGATATTTTCTCAGATAGTCCAGCAGATACAGCCCGTAGTAGGACAGCTCCGCCGGAGCGGTTTTCTTGTTCTGTTTCATTTTATGATGGATTTAGTGGATAAATGATTATGGAAATGAAAAGGAAAAAGGCACCCGGTATCCCTCCGGGTGCCACCACTAATTGTCGTGCAAATGAGGGCAGAGTCGGACTTGTCAGAACTATGCCGAGTGCAGCCGACAATCAGTCACCACTAAATCCATGTAAATAAAAAGTACAACCAGGTTGAAACAGATTATGACATGAATCAGTGGCAAAATTACTCATTATTTTCTTCTTCCTTTCGTTTTCGTACCTTTTCTTTCGCCTTTGCTCTCCGCAAACACCAGCTTCGTGTTGAACTCCGCATCAAAAGTCACCGCAGCGCTGAAGGGCTTGCCCTGCTTGCTCTTGAACCCGCCGAGCATCGCCGTCTTTCCTTCCGTCAGCAGACCGGTCATTTCCTCGTCGGTGAGTGTCTTGCCCGCTATCTGGCGGAACACGGGCAGCAGGCAGTCCGGATTGTCGCAGCGCACAACCTTGCCGTAGAACTGCATCGTGCCCGTGCCGCATTTGGGGCAGGTACAGCCTGATGCCTTGTGCCCGAAAATACGGTCACACGCAAGCAGGTCCGTGGTAATCTTGCGGGTATAGCTTTCTATGTCCCTCATAAAAGCCTCATGCGGTGTCTTTCCCTGTTCTATTTTTGCCAGTTCCGCTTCCCAGCGTCCGGTCATCTCCACATTGGCGATGTCCATTTCCTTGACAATGGAATACAGGGCAAGCCCTTTCTCCGTCGGCACCAGCGATTTCTTCACACGCACCATGTATTCCCTTCTGAGCAGCGTTTCGATGATTGCGGCACGTGTGGCGGGTGTGCCGATACCGCAGTCCTTCAGGGCCTGGCGTGCCTCCTCATCCTCCACATCGTCGCGTCCGGCGGTCTCCATCGCAGCCAGCAGCGAACTTTCCGTATGCAGCGGTTTCGGTCGGGTCATGCCCGAACTCATCGAGCATCCCGCCATCACCAGTGTGTCGCCTTCCGCCCAGTCCGGCAATGCCGTATTCCCGCTGTCCTCGCCGTACTCTCCGTACACGCCGCGCCAGCCTGCCTTGCGCACGATGCAGCCTTTCGCCTCAAATGTCAGGCTCTCGCATCTTTCGCCTGCGTCCGGTGCCACCTCCGCTACTACGGTAGCCGTATCCTTCACACATTCCTCCGAAAATGCCTCTACCATGCGTCCGGCAATCATGTCGTAGATGATCTGCTCGTTCTTGTACAGGGCAAGCGGGCGGTTGGGCGTCACCAGCAGGGCATGGTGGTCAGTCACTTTCGAGGCATCCACACAACGGCGGTTCAGTTCTCCCAGTTCCCAGATTTTCTCCGCAAGGGCGGAGTGTCCTGCCAGCCGTTCAAACAGTAGCGGTATTTCAGCAAACACATCTTCCGGAATATGACGGCTCGATGTTCTCGGATAGGTGACGAGCTTCGCTTCATACAGTTTCTGCACCAGTTCCAGCGTCTGTTCCGCCGTGAATCCGTGTTTCGTGTTCGCCTCCTTCTGCAGTGTGGTCAGGTCGTACAGCAGCGGCGGGTTCTCCACCTTCTCCTTCTTTTCCACCTTGGTGACGGTGGCGCACATCTTCGCCTTTACCTTATTGTATGATGCAGCCGCCTTTTCCTTGTCCTGCCATTTCTTTACCGAGGAGAACTTCACTACCGTATCCGTACCCGCCGGTGTCACCGAGAAATGCAGCTGGTGTACCGGTTCCGGTGTAAAGCGTCTGTTCTCCCAGTACCTCTTGCAGACCATACCCAGCGTGGGTGTCTGTACGCGTCCTACCGAATATGTGCCCCGTCCGGCGGCTACGGTCAGTGCCTGTGTGCCGTTGATGCCCACCAGCCAGTCCGCCTCGCTGCGTGCCTTTGCCGCCAGATACAGGTCGTCATATTCATGCCCGTCCTTCAGTTCCTTCAATCCCTTGCGGATGGCGGTGTCCGTAAGCGAGCTTATCCACAGGCGGCGGAATGGCAGCGTACAGCCCGTATAGGCATACAGGTATCTGAATATCAGTTCCCCTTCGCGTGCGCAGTCCGTTGCCACTATTATGCCGTCGCTCTCGTTCCACAGTTTCGTTATCACCTTTATCTGTTTCACCGCTGCCGCGTCCGCCTTGTAGCCCTTGTCCGTCTTTACCTGGCGGGGTATCAGCATGAACTCCTCCGGTATCACCGGCAGGCTGTCCCTGCTGAATCCCTTGAAGCCGTAGCCCTCAGGCAGGGCAGGTTGTACCAGATGTCCCAGTGCCCATGTCACATGGTAGCCGTTTCCTGTATAAAATCCTTCTTCCTTTCTTGTTGCTCCGGCGATGCGTGCTATCTCACGTGCCACGCTCGGTTTTTCTGCCAATATGGTAATCATACATTTTCTGTTTTAATCATTGATACTTTTGTTCCTTGTGGAGTGGAACGGGGTACGCCGGTTATCCGTGGGATATGCGGTACATGGCGCATGAGGCCCCGTTTCAATCCGTTGTTTATTCTCTTGTAATGGATTTAGTGGTGGCACTCAGGACACCTTCATGCCTTTGCTCTTCTTCGGTTTTTCCTGCTGTTGTTTCTGGGCGTCGTCCTTCGGTGCGGTCTGTCCCTGCTGAAGCGGCTCCTTCACATGTCTGGTGGCCTCGTTCGTCTTGCCCTCGTTGTTCACCGCAAGCTGTGTGCGGCTCTCGTTCGACGGGGCAACGGTCTGTGCCAGGTCAGGGTTTTCCGAATAGGTCAGCGGTCTGCCTTTCTCACGGTCGAACTTCAGGTATTTTGTGCAGGGCTGTCCCTTGTCATCCTTCGCGTTGGCAAGCACCACGACCTTGCCCGCCACATAGTCCGCCTTCTGCTGTTCCGTGAATTTGTCGTCCTTCCATTTGCCTATCGGACGTATGCTTCCGTCCTCGTTCGTCCACGAGCGGTTGCGCCGCTGTCCGTTCTCCTGATTCCCGTCTTCCTTCTGCTGCTGTCCGGTAGCATCCGGGGCTTCCGGGCTTTTCTGTTTTTTCTCCTGTCCGTTTCCGCGTCGCTGCGACTGTCCCTGCCACAGATGCTCCGGCACAAACTCCACGTCGCGCTTGTCAGCGTTCACCTGCAGCATGGCCTCGAACTTTCGCCCGCCCTTCAGTGTCACCTCTTTGGGCAGTGCCAGCCCCGCACGCAGGATTTCCTGTTCTGCCTTCGACAGTTCCGTCAGTCCGATCCGGTTCGGGATGCGCACCTTGTTCGTCGGTACGTCCACAATCTCATTCGTCAGTCGGTCGATGCTGACATACGCCAGGCGCATCTCTCCGGTCTTCGTATCGGCAACGTTCACCAGCTTGCCCAGATTGCCCGTCTGTTTCAGTGCCTGCTTGTCCTCGTCCGTAAATGTATAGCCGTTGTATGGCACGTCGAGTCTCGGCTCATGGCGTACGAAGTGGGGGGTAAGTTTCAGCTTTCCATCTTCCGCTTTCTGCAACGAGAGTCGGGCTTGCAGCTCGTAGCGTTCTCCGCCCAGCACCGGTTCCACCGTCACCAGCCTTGTCTTCCCGTAGTTCATCAGGGCTTTCATGTCCTTTTCAGACAGGTTTTCCCTTTTCACGCCGAACTGTTCCAGTTCCTTCCAGTCCACATCGCTGTCCGCAATCAGGTTCGGTTTCTCCGGTTTTGCCTGCGCTTGCCCTTCCTGTGCGGGCTGCTGTCCCTGTGCCGCCTGCGTTTCCGCTGCCTGCGGCTGCTGTTCCTGATTTTTCTGTTTCATTTCTTCCATTTTCTCGTCCGTTTTCTGTTCCACATTGTTTTCTTCCGTATTTTCTCTTTTCGCCTCCTCCGCAACCTGCTGTTCCTCAGTCTCCGTTTCAGCATTTTCTCTTTTCACCTCCTCCTCAGCCTGCTGTTCCTCAGTCTCCGTTTCGGCATTTTCCTTTTTCGCCTCCTCCGTAGTCTGCTGTTCCTCAGTCTCCGTTTCGGCATTTTCTCTTTTCGCCTCCTCCGCAACCTGCTGTTCCTCAGTCTCCGTTTCGGCATTTTCCTTTTTCACCTCCTCCGCAGTCAGCTGTTCCTCAGTCTCCGTTTCGGCATTTTCCTTTTTCGCCTCCTCCGTAGTCTGCTGTTCCTCAGTCTCCATTTCGGCATTTTCCTTTTTCGCCTCCTCTGTAGTCTGCTGTTCCTCAGTCTCCGTTTCAGCATTTTCCTTTTTCGCCTCCTCTGTAGTCTGCTGTTCCTCAGTCTCCATTTCGGCATTTTCTCTTTTCATCTCCTCCGTAGCCTGCTGTTCCTCAGCCTGCTGGTACGCCGATGTATCCACTTTATGCGGTGCGAGCAGGTCAGCATTCGCCACAGGGTCTTTCAGCAGGTCCTTGATAACCGGAAGCAGAGCTTCCATCGTGTCCGCTGCCACCCTGTAGAAACCGAATCGTGTCGGCTCCTTACACTGGCGGTAGAAATTTCTCATGAAATTGTCTATCGCATCCCCGTGGCGGTCAAAGCGCAAAAACTCCTGCGAGTGTTCCGCCTTTGCCTGTGCCCTCTTGGGATAGCCCCTGGCATCCAGTCCGGCAACCACACTGATTTCGCCCGTCTTCTCGTCGCGGACGACCAGTACATCCTCTTGCTTTTTCTTTTTCTGTTCCATTGATTGATTTTTTATTGTTTGATAATAGTCCCGCCGGTATTCCCGTGCAGGTCTGTTTCTCTTTTCGTTCCGGTTTCCCGTTCACCTTTCAGTCCCGGTTTGCATCAGTCTCACCCTCAGCTTCCCGTTTACATCCGGTTACCATCCACTTCCGGTTTCTCTTTTCGCATCCGTTTCACGTATGCTTGTCAGTCCCGGTTTGCATCAGTCTCACCCTCAGTTTCCCATTTACATCCGGTTCACCATCCACTTCCGGTTTCTCTTTTCGCCTCCGTTTCACGTATGCTTGTCAGTCCCGGTTTGCATCAGTCTCACCCTCAGCTTTCCGTTTACATCCGGTCACCATCCACTTCCGGTTTCTCTTTTCGCCTCCGTTTCACGTGTGCTTGTCAGTCCCGGTATTCCTTCTGCCTCCTTTTTTCCCTTTCGCCGTTTTGCCCGGAGCTTTCTTTCCCGTTCCTTCCTTCACTTTCAGCACCTTTTTGCCGTCCAGCGTCACCTCTTCCATGTTCCGGCTGATAAACTCCAGCACGTCCGATTCCTTGTAGTAGGTCTTGCGGCTGATTTTCTGGTAACGCAGTCCGTATTCGCTGCGGAACCGCTGTAGCGACCGTTTGCTCGTTCTCAGCATCTCGCACAGGTCCTGATTGTCATACAGCCGTTCTCCATCCATATACTTCACGCCTGCCGCTTCCTTGTTTATCAGTACCGATATGATGCTGTCCAGCCGGTCAATCCGTTCCATGAGGCGCTTCATCCATTCCTCGAACATTTCCTTACCAATCCCTTCCATCATCCGCCTCCTTTCTGGTCATCAGGTAGTTATGCTTGAACTCCTCCAGCGTCTTGGGATTGCAGTGTACGATTTTCCGTCTCACGCATTCCTCCAGATCCGTCAGTCTGTACCGGCATTTGCTTCTCACCATCATGTAGGGAATAGTCTTGTCCTTTCGCATCCGTTGCAGTGTCCTCGTGCTGATTTTCAGCAGGTCCGCCGCCTCCTCGCTCGTCAGCAGGATTTCAGCTTCCTCCTTCGGCACGTTATCTTTCTTGAAAACATAGTCCGCTATGCGGTCTATCTTCTCCATCATCGTCTTCACGACCTCATTGTCCATCGTTATTATTTCCATATCCTTCCGTATTGGTTACGCTACAAAGGTGCGCAACTCCACGCAGGCACAATCCATAGTATTTCCATAGTAGGGAATGATTTTCCTTATTTTTCTTCCATAATCCCCGTTTTCCCCGCATACGGGCACAAAAAAAGCGGCTCCATCCGGCACTGAAGCACGGATGAAGCCGCCTGATTCATTAACAATCTTATCTAAATTGCTTCGCTTATCAAAACTACATCTTTTTTAGAGTCTTAACCAAATCTTTTATTTCTTTGTTCAGGACCAAACAGTCATGAAAAACACTCCAAGATTTTTTTATTAAAGGAAAGAGAATTAAAGATACAATAAACCCTAAAACAGTTCTAATTACCACTTTTTGAGTATCTTCTAATCCATCAATCCATAAGAGAAAATATCCCATCACGTTATTATCAGTTTTTGAAGAAATAAAAAAACAAATGATTAAGAATACAATTAATGCGATTATCAATAATAACCAAACCAAGGTTCTTCTTTTCTTTTTAAGTGTATCTCTTTTATTTATAAGTGTATCTCTTTTATTTATACAAAGTTGCAACTTTTCATTTTCATTTTGTAGCTTAATTATATCCTTTTCATAATTAGCTTTTTGATTCTTATCCGATTCCAAATGCTGTTCTAAGATTGAAATACGTTGATCTTTTTCTGCCATCTTATCAGATGATTCTTTTATTTGTTTCTCTATGCTCGTAACATTTTCTTTAAGTGATTTATTATCTTGTTCAATCTTTTCAAGTTTCTCTTGTAGCTTATGTTCTGCTTTAGTCTTAACTATTTTTTTTATCTCAGCATTTGATCTACCATTAACCCCTGATGAAAAATCTTCTTCTATAATTGTTTCAAGAAGATAGCGCTGTGTTTCAATATCTGAAGTTAATTCTGATATTCCAGCTAAAATAATATTAATTTGCTCATCACTAAGTACTTGTTCTTGTGACTTTATATTTAGAAAAGAAACAAAACTTTTAAAATCATCATTCGTTCTTTCCACGTATCTTAAAATTAAGCTTAACCATTCTGAAGGATGAATGACAATAGGGACACTATTTTTTGAATGATATTTTATATCCCATGAATGTAAACTCCAATCGGAAGACAAAAAGAAATGTTTCGCTGAAAATATAGAAGATTCCTTAGAACTTCTCTTTTTTTCAACCCACAAAACATTATGAGCATCATATAATGATGTTTCAAAATTCTTTTTTTCACTCATCCCTTTTATTTGTGCGGCTAATGCCTTTATGTTTTCTTGTTCATTTTTTTCATTATATGGACTGTTTTTATCTATAACGATATCATAATTTTTACATAGAGCATAAAATTCATTTTTAAGATATGCATTAAATAGATCAATGCTTGTATTAGCCCTACCTAAACACCATACATGATAAAACCTATAGATATCATCATATGTCACATATTCTGTATACAATTGTGAATTAACAGAAGGTGCTTCTGATTTCTTTAGCCTTTTAACATATAACTTGATGGATTGCTCAAATTCTTCATTAGTCTTTTGAGTAATAAAAATAGTATTTGATATTGATTTTATTTTAGAAAGAAACTGCAAAGTTCTTCGCTTTCTATCCTCACCATTAATGCCAATAGCACGATAAATTATATTTGTATCTAGATAAAAGCATTTATTTTTTAAATTGTCTAATATTATATTGTTTTTCCTATTATTCGTTATTAAACAATACTCTAATGCATAGCTTGCTAAATTAAATATTTCAATATCTTTAGACGCGTTCTCCCAGTTTAAAAAACCATTGATAATTTCTATATCTTCTGAGGATAAATCTTTTTGACTTTCAATTTCAAACCCATTCTTTTTAAATTGGAATAATCTTATAAACTCATTAACATTAGAAGTAAACATATGATATAAAAAAAGATATATAAGATTCTTTTTATCTTTTGATATATTATGTAAAGTAAAATAATCATCAATATACCCTTCTAAAGTTTTTCTATCTCCCTTGGTTTTAAGTGTTAAACGTCTTTTTTCTGTCAGAGTGTATTTTTTTTCTTGTTTGTCATTGATACAAAGAAAACAACCTTGAAATTTAGTATCATCTAATGTCATCTCAATTTCTTGAGACGAGAATACTAAAGAATAGTTTTCTTCAATATATTTACTCAACTCATCAACAGAAATACATTCCTGTTGATAAAATAAAGCATCTTCAATTATTTTTCTGTATATTTGTTTGGGTGATATAATATAATTATTATTAGAATATAATATGGCTGAAACACGAAATATATTTTGCTGTTGATTCATAACATTGATTTTTAATTATTTATGCAAATATAATTAGAAACTATATTAAACTAAAAAGCTGGAACATTTATTTTACCGTCTTCCCTAGAAACACCCCGATAACCGACAATGCCCCCAGTTGTTTCATCTTTCGTTGCAGTTGCCTGAAGCTCTCCCCGGTCGTGAGTACATCATCCAGCAGAACAACATTCTTTCCTCTGATATACCGCCGTGTGAATTGCAGGTTCCGCAGTATGTCCTTATCCTTTCCCTTTCCTTTCAGTTGCTCGCGGTCTTCCTCTATCCAGATGGCCTTGAAACCGTCCGTAATGCCCAGCCATTCCGACAGGTAGTAGCATACCACCGGAAAGCGTTTCCGCTGTCTTTCCCTTGTTGATGCGGGTATAGGTATCAGTACCGTGTCTTCCTTCGTTCCGTTGAATCCCGCATGTTTCAGACACAGTGCCAGTATCCGTGCGACCAGCTCGCCGCAGTGTCCTCCTTCCTTAAAACGGAATATCAGGTTGCTTACCCGTTTTTGGTGTGTATCCGTCTTTTCAATCTTCGTTGGGTAATAGTCATGCAGGTAGTGACACCTGCACCCGTCTATAAGAACTTCTCCCTTGAACATCGTTTCGTACGGGTAGAAGTCCATTTTCTTCTCCCTTTCAAACGTAAAGTTCAGCACATCCCTCATCATGGCATTCCATTCCTTCGACCTACCCAGCGAATACCATCCCGCATGTTTCCCGGCTTCCATCAGGCACATGCCGATTTCCATCGCCTCGCTGAACCGCTGGTGAGAGACGATGTACCACCCGTGTTTCCGGCACAGGCCGGCAAACTCCTTTATGTCCGCAGTCAGGAAGTACATCATGCCTTCCTCTCTGATGACTACCGTCAGTTCCGACTTCGGTTTCTCCCTGCAGAACAGGCTCTCGCTGTAATTCACTCCGTGCCATACCGACTCCGTGCATTCCTCATCGCAGAACTGCACTTCCACCTCTTCAAGCAGGTCAAATTCTTCCACCATACCGTTTCTGTCTTTAATTACAGGTTTAAGAGGGATTTAAGTTACACATTATTATCGGTTTACGGATAAGCGTGTTTGCGGTTTTACATTTTTTAACTTGTATAAAACACGTGTCGGGACAGCCTCCCGAACAGGGGAGACTATCCCGACACGTATATCCGCCATATCCTGCGGCTTTCAGTTCCAGCTGTTTCTCTTTTCGCCGCTCATGCAGAGAATCACCGTACTTTTCTTCTTTTCAAATGATTCTGCCAACCGTCTTGCAGCCCACTTTCTGAATGCCTCGCATTTCAGTCCCTTCATGCGGAATCCCAGTGCAATGATGGTTGCCAGACTGTAGAGGTCCACACTGCAATCTTTCCCGTTATAGGTGAAATGTTCCACCCGCACATCCCGGTATTCATCAAAGTCACCGGTTTTTGCAAGGGATTTCAGTCCGGCATTTACCGACTGTACAAACACTCCATACGCCCGTGCGATGTCGCATTTCGGCAACCATACCTCGCCCTTGTCGTCCGTTTCTATCCTTACGCTCACCTTATCAGGTGCATTGCGGTTATATTCCACTTCAAAATTGCCAAATCTCACCATAATAGTTGCTTTTATACATTATATATGGAATCTCAGCATGGAGGTCATAACATGGCATCCAGTTTTCCCGCAAGGACCTCCATATCCTTTCTTATCTTCTCATTGGTTATGCGGGCATAGATTTGCGTCGTTTCAATGTTCGTATGCCCCAGCATTTTCGACACCGTTTCAATCGGCACGCCTTTAGCCAGAGTAGTGGTCGTAGCAAATGTGTGACGTGCCAGGTGGAAGGTAATATTTTTATTTATACCGCACAAATCCGCAATCTCTTTTAAGTAAGAATTAAGTTTTTGATTGCTCAGTACAGGCAGCAACTGACCTTTGGAGAGCTGACCTTCATATTTCTGGAGTATCGCCTGCGGTATCTTCAGCAGCGGTACGTTTACCGGAGTATCTGTCTTATGACGGTGCGTCATGATCCACGGCTTCCCGTCAAACGAGATTCTGATGTCGCTTGCCTTCAGTTCCTTCACGTCCACATATGACAATCCCGTATAACAGGAGAACAGGAACACGTCCCGTACCTGTTCCAGTCTTTTAGTCGGAAACTTCTTCTTCATTATCTTTTGCAGTTCCGCATCCGTCAGATAACCTCTGTCCACACGTTTCAGTCTGATTTTATAATTTGAAAACGGGTCAGTATAAATCCAACCGTTGTTTTTGGCGATGATTACAATCATCTTGAACGTCTGCATGAATTTTGCCGTAGTATTCTCATTGCATTTGCTTTCCGTTCTCAGATAGTTCTCGAAATCCGTAATGAACATATGGCCGATTTCCTTCAGTGATATATCCGAAATATTGTATTTCACTTTCATAAATTCCTCCAGCCTCCGGTAGCAGCGGTCATATTTCGCGAGGGTGGCAGGAGTCTTGCTGATGCCGACCAGTTTTCTTGCATCCTCATTGTGTTTCTTGAAAAGTTCCAGCAGTGTTCTTTGTTTCGCCGTTATTCCCAAAAACGCATTGCGTATTTTTTCTACCGTTACGAATGACTCATGCACTTCAATATCCCGGTAGTGGTTTTTCAGCGAAGCACGGATGTCCTCCAATGTTTCATTCAACTGGCGGGCTTTTTGTGTATTTCCTTTCGCCTTGCCCAATGTGGTATCCCATTTATCAGGTTCTATATCCAGCTTTGAGCTGAATTGAGAAATTTCACCGTTAAGCGACAGACGAATCATAATACCCGCTTTTCCTTCCTTGTTCAGATAGTTCTTTCTTAGATAGAACAGAATCTTAAATGTACTCTTACTCATATCCTTTTTTAATTTAGCTCCGTTACAGTGGGTGTAATGACTTCCCTCTGCAAAGGAATAATTAATAATTGGGTTACAAGCAGACATTTGAACGTCAATGAGCGACAAATCAAGGACTTACATCGAAATCGTTACAGAAGATTTTCCCGATTTTCCTGTAACGATTTTGTAACGGAACTTTGTCTGAAGTGGGCATTTGAATGTCTTTCGGTTGTCCACCGGATAAATAGAAAAAGTCCCGTAAAACGTTGATTTTACGGGACTTGTCTTAATTTGACTACCTAATGTCTTAGGTTTCAGCGGAGAGACAGGGATTCGAACCCCGGGTGCCTCGCAGCACAACGGTTTTCAAGACCGCCGCAATCGACCACTCTGCCACCTCTCCAAAACTTCTTTTTCAGAAGTACTTTTCTTTTAAAGCGGTGCAAAGATACAAATCATTTTTTATTCTACAAACTTTTCTGCACAAAAACAGAGCAATTATACCAAAATTCTTGTTTATACCCACTACGGAACGAACATAACGGCATTTAGGCTATTTGTTGAAATTTATCAAGGGCAAGACAGAGTTTTATAACTTACTGGCTATCAGTATATTTACAAAGAGCCACATTCAGTATACGATTGAACCCTATTCAGTATACGACTGAATGGCATTCACTATACGACTGAATTAGGTTCAGAATACGACTGTTCCTTAAACCTACATCATTTGTAAATAATGCAGATTATTATTCGGTTCTTGTTTCAATTCATAAACCACATATAAAGAAAGTATTAACATCTCTACTCCCCCGGACATTCACTACCTAATAATAGTTATTTTATGCTGTTCAACATAAAAAGAGAAGTATCTCTTATAAAATTACGGAATTTATTCAGTATTTTTGCGCGCTCTAAAGGATAACATTATCTAACCTACTAACAAAAACAAATTTTATGGAATTGAACAAAACCTTTACCAATGGGCTTTGGAATAAAGAAATCAATGTCAGTGATTTCGTCAGTAAAAACATCGCACCCTATACCGGGGATGCATCTTTCTTGCAGGGACCTACCGAACGTACCAAACGTATCTGGGACATCTGTCTGAAGGCTCTCGAAGAAGAAAGGAACAACAATGGCGTCCGTTCACTGGACAATACCACCGTATCTACCATCACTTCTCATAAAGCCGGGTATATTGATAAGGACAATGAACTTATTGTCGGTTTGCAGACTGATGAACTGTTGAAACGATCCATCAAACCTTTCGGAGGCATCAACGTGGTAGCAAAAGCATGCCGTGAAAACGGAGTGGAAGTGGACGATAAAGTAAAAGACATCTTCACCCATTACCGCAAAACACATAACGACGGCGTATTCGATGTATATACCGAAGAAATCCGTTCCTTCCGCTCACTGGGATTCCTTACCGGATTGCCCGACAACTATGCCCGCGGACGTATCATCGGCGACTACCGCCGATTGGCTCTCTACGGCATTGACCGTCTGATTGAAGCCAAGCAGGAGGACTTGCGCAACCTCACCGGCCCGATGACCGAAGCACGCATCCGTCTACGCGAAGAAGTGGCAGAACAAATCAAAGCTTTGAAGGACATCAAGGTTATGGGCGAATATTACGGACTCGACCTCAGCCATCCGGCTACATCAGCTCAAGAGGCCGTGCAATGGGTATACATGGCATATCTTGCTGCCATCAAAGAGCAGGACGGAGCAGCCATGTCACTGGGTAACGTATCTTCGTTCCTCGACATTTTCATCGAATACGATTTGGCTCACGGCAAGATTGACGAGACGTTTGCACAGGAACTGATAGACCAGTTCGTCATCAAACTACGTATGGTACGCCATCTGCGCATGCAGTCGTACAATGATATCTTTGCCGGCGACCCGACTTGGGTGACCGAAGCCATCGGCGGACGCTTCAACGACGGACGCGTGAAGGTCACCAAGACTTCTTTCCGCTTTTTGCAGACGCTATACAACCTCGGTCCTTCTCCGGAACCGAACTTGACCGTATTGTGGAGTCCCGAACTGCCGGAAGGCTTCAAGGATTTTTGCGCCAAAGTTTCTGTAGATACCAGCTCCATCCAGTACGAAAACGACAACCTGATGCGCGAAGTGCGCAACTGCGACGATTACGGCATTGCCTGCTGTGTATCCTACCAAGCCATCGGCAAGCAAATCCAGTTCTTCGGCGCACGTGCCAACCTTGCCAAGGCCCTGCTGCTTGCCATCAACGGTGGCCGTTGCGAAAACACCGGAACTGTCATGGTGAAAGGTATTCCCGTATTGACCGGCGAGACACTGAAGTTTGAGGAAGTTATGGCCAACTACAAGAAGGTACTGACTGAAATAGCCCGTGTCTACAACGAGGCCATGAATATCATCCACTACATGCATGATAAGTATTATTATGAGAAAGCCCAGATGGCATTCATCGATACCAACCCACGCATCAATCTGGCATACGGTGTTGCCGGCCTTTCCATCGCCATAGACTCACTGTCCGCCATCAAATATGCCAAAGTCACTGCACGCCGCAACGAAATCGGCCTGACCGAAGGTTTCGACACTGAAGGCTCATTCCCCTGCTTCGGCAATAATGACGACCGTGTGGACCACCTGGGAGTAGACCTCGTTTACTATTTCAGCGAAGAACTGAAAAAGCTGCCTGTCTACAAGAATGCCCGTCCCACCCTTTCCTTGCTGACTATCACCTCCAACGTGATGTACGGCAAGAAGACCGGTGCCACTCCGGACGGACGCGCCAAAGGTGTTGCCTTTGCTCCGGGTGCCAACCCAATGCACGGACGTGACAAGAACGGTGCCATCGCTTCCTTGAGCTCCGTAGCCAAATTGCGCTACCGCGACTCGCAGGACGGCATCAGCAATACGTTCTCCATTGTTCCTAAATCACTGGGCCCGACACCGGAAGAACGTGTAGAGAACCTGGTAACCATGATGGACGGCTACTTCACCAAAGGTGCCCACCATTTGAACGTAAACGTACTGAACCGCGAAATGCTGGAAGATGCCATGGAACATCCTGAAAAGTATCCGCAACTCACCATCCGCGTTTCCGGCTATGCCGTGAACTTCGTGAAGTTGAGCCGCGAGCATCAGTTGGAAGTCATCAGCCGTTCATTCCACGAAAGAATGTAATATGATAAATGTACACTCCTACGAAAGTATGGGAACATTCGACGGGCCGGGTCTCCGGCTCGTCGTTTTCCTGCAAGGATGTCCGTTCCGTTGTCTGTATTGTGCCAATCCGGATACGATTGATGTAAAAGGAGGCACCCCCACCACTCCGGAAGAGATTCTGCAAATGGCTATCAGCCAAAAGGCATTCTTCGGGAAGAAAGGAGGTATTACTTTCTCCGGCGGTGAGCCTACCCTGCAAGCAGAAGCGCTGATTCCTCTTTTCAAGGAGCTGAAGGCGAACGGCATCCATATCTGTCTGGACAGTAACGGAGGCATCTGGAATGAAAAGGTGGAAGAGCTCTTTAGCCTGACTGACCTCGTGCTGCTGGACATCAAGCAATTCAATCCCGAACGCCACCGTACGCTGACGGGACGAAGCAACGAACAGACACTCCGCACCGCTGCCTGGCTCGAAGAACATGAACACCCCTTCTGGCTGCGCTATGTACTGGTCCCCGGTTACAGCGATTCGGAAGAAGACACCCGCCTGCTGGGTGAAAGTCTTGGCAAATACCAGCAGATACAACGGGTGGAAATACTTCCTTATCACCGTCTGGGTGTTCACAAATACGAAGCCATGGGATGGGATTACAAATTGAAAGAAGTGAAGGAAAATACTCCGGAACAACTGGAACGGGCAGAAAAACTGTTCAAAGAGTATTTCACGAATGTGATAACCAACTAAAACAGAAAAGCAAGGCTGTCCGGATATGATTCCAGACAGCCTTGCTTTTCATTTATAGGGTAAGAATCCTATTCTTTCAAGTTATAGGTAATCTGCTGTACATCATCACTACTGCCACCCACCATAAAGACGAAATCACCAGGTTCTACCATATAATTCATCTCATTGTCATAGAATCCCAGTGCATCGTCAGTTATCTGAAAAGCTACAGTTTTGCTTTCACCCACATTCAGATGAATTTTCCTGAAGCCCTTCAATTCCTTTATCGGACGCGTAACAGAGGCTACCTTATCCTGCACATACAATTGAACTACTTCCTCTCCTGCACACTTACCGGTATTAGTCACTTTTACCGACACCTCCGTATGGACGCCTGCAGCCTTGCCCGGCAGCAGTTTCAAATCAGAATATCCAAAATCCGTGTACGAAAGCCCATATCCGAAAGGATAGGCAGGCTCAGTGGAAGCATCGATATAAGATGCCTTATAGGTCTGTTTCAATGCGGTAGGGCGGCCGGTGCTCTTATTCTGATAATAAATGGGAATCTGTCCTACGTGTGCAGGAAATGTCATGGGCAATTTAGCCGAAGGATTATACTCTCCCCACAACACATTGCATATGGCATTGCCGGCCTCACTTCCCAGCCACCAAGTACACAGTACCGCATCAGCATGTTCCCTTATCTCATTGAAGATTACCGGACGCCCACACATGACAAGAGCAATGACAGGTTTTCCAGTCTTTGCCAGTTCCGACACCAGCTTCTGCTGCCCCTCGGGTATGGCTATATTCACTTTGGAAGCCTTCTCGCCACTCTGACCGAATCTCTCGCCTACCGCCACAACAATGACATCCGAAGCCTCAGCAGCCTGTAATGCTTCCTGCAATCCGGTCAACTGATTGCTCTTCATATCATAGCCTTCAGCATAGCTCACCTCCAGTCCTTTCCGGACCAATGCATCATATAAGGTCACCACTTTGTTCCGGTCCGTAGTGGCAGCCCAAGCACCTGCCATATCGTACTGGGATTTTGAGAGTCCTCCTATCAAGGCTATCTTCCTCGTCTGTGCCGTCAACGGAAGCACAGATTCCCTATTCTCCAGCAATACAACGGAACGCTCGGCCATACGGAGCGAAGCATTACGGACTTCGGGCGCATTGAGTATTCTGGCCGCTCTTTCCGGATTACAGTAGCGAAAAGGGTCCTCAAACAATCCCAACTCATATTTCTTCTCCAATATACGCCGTACTGCATCATCAAGCACACTCTCCTTTACTTTCCCTTCTTGAACAAGCTCCTTCAGATAAGTCAAGTAGCAGGTACTTACCATCTCCATGTCCAGACCAGCATTCAGCGCTTTGGCTGCGGCATCTTTCTTGTCAACAGCATAACGGTGGTTCACCAATTCCTCTACCGAATTATAATCGGACACAACAAATCCCTTAAATCCCCACTGCTCTCTCAATAGCCGGTTGAGCAAGAAATCATTGGCAGTACAAGGAATATTATTAAAATCATTGAAAGCACTCATCACGGTAGCTGCTCCTACCTTTATGGCCGCCTTATAGGGAGGCATATAAAAATTGGCAAAGTGGCCCATTGACATATCCACACTATTATACTCCTTTCCTGCTATCGGTGCACCATATCCGGCAAAATGTTTCATACATGCCATGACAGTCGTCGTGTCTGCCAAATCGTCTCCTTGCAAGCCTCTGACACGCGCCTCCGCTACCCGAGAACCATAATAAGGGTCCTCACCGGCCCCTTCCATGACGCGTCCCCAACGTGCGTCCCACGAAATATCCACCATCGGGGCAAAAACCCAGTTCAAACCATCAGCGGCACTTTCCAAAGCATTGTAGCGTGCAGCTTCCTCAATCATGGCCAAATCGAAACTTGCAGCCTCGGCAAGCGGAAGCGGAAATCCGGTACGATAGCCGTGGATAACATCCAGTCCGAAAATTAAAGGAATGCGCAAACGCGATTGCAAAGCAAGCTCTTGATAACGGCGTATATCCTTTACTCCTATCACATTCAGCATAGAGCCTATTCTGCCTTGCCGGACATACTCTTCTTTAGGAATATTTCCACCGTCGGGTCCGGTAAAATTCCCTCGGTAGGTGCATTGTGCAAGCTGGCCTATCTTTTCATCCAGCGTCATCTGCTTCATCAAGCTTGAGATGAATTTCTCCTTCTCCGTAGTTTGTGCCGAGGTAAAGGTGTTACCAAGTCCCCACAGACAAACCATCAGTATTATTATCTTTTTCATACTGCCATTCTTGTTTTGATATTTATTTTATCATAAAACAACAGTTGCCTTCAATGGTAAATCAGCTGAAGAAGGACCTGCCAGAATCTCAAAAGTCCCCTTTTCCACTACAAACCGATGTGATTCCACATCATAGTAGGCAAAGGCTTCCTCATCCAGCAATATCCGAACGCGCTTGGTTTCACCCTTCTTCAAGTAAACCTTATCGTAGCCTTTCAACTCCTTCAATGGACGCGGAACAGAACATTCCACATCCCGCACATATACCTGAGCCGCTTCCGCAGCATCCATCTTTCCGGTATTCTTGATGTCAAAGCTTACCGTAACCCGGCTTCCCCCCGTCTTCTCAACACTCAGATTACTATATTCAAAACTACTGTATGACAGTCCATACCCGAAAGGATAGAGCGGCTGCTTTCCGTTCCGGTCATATCCCCTATAACCTACGAAAACACCTTCGGCATACTGCACCCGTTTATGAGGTACATTGCGATTGTCATAATAATTACCATATACCGGATTATCTTCCCATTTTTCCTCGATGCTGACTGGTAGTTTGCCACTTGGCGAAAGCTTGCCCGTAATGATTTCGGCAAGGGCCTTTCCACCCTCCTGCCCCGGATACCATGCCATCAAAATAGCTTGTACACTCTGCCCCCAATTGCGGAAATCTATTCCACCTCCGGCATTCACCACCACAGCCACATTATCATGAAGTGAAGCCACTTTATTAATGAGATATTCCTGCCCGTATGACAATGCAAACGGACGGTCGAACCCTTCACCTTCTGTACTGCTGTTGAACCCGGCACATACAATAACATTCCTGGCATGCTTCAGTGAAGAGGCCAAACGCTCCTCATCCATCATTCCTGCCTGGAAACTGACAGTCGCCTCACCCACATTATCAAAATATTCAATACGCAACCGGTATATCTCCCCTGCACTGACCTGCATAAATGCACTGCGGGTACTGAATGAATGGTTCCCCCAATCTCCGGTAATCAGCTTATCGTTTACAAACAGACGGTATCCGTCATCGCCAGCCAGCTGGAACTTGACAGTTCCATCCTTGTCAGCCTTGTAAACTCCCGTCCAACGGGCAGAAAACTGATCTACCGGCATGCCGTCGAACGGTGCACCGTATTTCCAGGCATGGTCTATGGCAGGCTCTATGGCAGCTTGAAAGAGTTCTCCGGTAAGATTACGAGTATTATAATATTCGCCCTTAAAACCGTTTTGCGTAAAACTGCCATCCGTATAAATCTGTTGGGACATATCCTTATAAAGAATGCTGTCAGACAGCAGCTCTATCTGTCTGCCGCCCTTCAACTGAACCATACCGTCATAGAGTGACACTACCGAATAAGGGGTGACAAATCCGCTTCCTCCTCCTGTGGGAATAATATCGGCATTAGGCCCGATTACCAATGTTCTACCGTTCCGGTAAGGCAACGTACCGTTATCATTTTTCAATAAGACTACTCCTTCTCTCGCCAAGTCAAGTGCAATTTCCTTAGACTGTGCATTGTCTTTATCGATAGATTTATCTTCTCTCGGAGTATCAAGTGCTCCAAAAGCAATCAATGTCTGGAGTATATGCCGGACTTTGGCGTCAATGGTCTCTTCCTTCACGATACCATTCTCTATTGCCGGAATAAGAATTTCCCTGGTCATGAATTTACCGACGGGCATTTCCAAATCCAACCCTCCATTAGCGGCTCCCACACCAGAATATACAGATGTCCAGTCAGACATCAGGATACCTTTAAATCCCCACTGCTTGCGTAATACATCAATGTTCAGCCAGCTGTTTTCGGTGGCATGTACCCCGTTCAGCGGATTATAGCTATCCATAACCGCCCCTACTCCTGCTTCCTGCACAGCTTTTCGGAACGCGGGAAAATAAATTTCCTGCAGCGTGCGTTCATCCACATCTGAGCTGGCATGATGTCTGCTCCACTCCTGGTTATTGGCCGCAAAATGCTTCACCGTAGCCATAACTCCCTCTTCCTGCACTCCCAAGATATATTCTTTAGCAGTTTCGCCCGTCAAATAAGGGTCTTCACCAAAATACTCATAGTTTCGCCCGCATAGAGGAGAGCGGTAGATATTGACTCCAGGCCCCAACAGAATACTTACCCCACGGGCCTTTGCATCCCGGGCCAAACCATGTCCCAGCTCTCTAGCCAACTTACGGTTCCATGTCGAAGCCGACAAGATGCCACAAGGATACAAGGTACTTTGAGTATTGTTACGTATGCCTTGCGGACCATCGGCCATCCTGATTTCGGGTATGCCAAGCCGGGGTACAGCCCGGATATAAAAAGATTTGGGACCGGAAATGTAATCGATTTTTTCTTCCAGCGTCATTTGAGAAACCAACTCCCTGGCACGCTGCTCCACCTGGGGAGTAATACACACTTGTGCTTTTGCCGTGATTGCACAACAAAGCAATAGCCCGCTTAAGGCTACTTTCTTTTTAATCTTCATTTTGTCTATTTTACTACGTGTTTGTTATATTGCCGGGCATGTCCCGACCTACTTTCTTTCTTCTCAATCAATAAAAAACCGTGTCCCTTCATCCACCAACGAAGAAACACGGCCGAAAGTTATTAAGAAAATTCTGAATCTACAAGAAAGTGGACAAAAACATGTCTGTCCTGCTATCAATAAGTAAGACGTATACCGGCCTGCAACGTAAAGTTACACGGGTTCTCCTTGCGTATAGTCTGTATCGACGAACCGTCATCAAAGAAATAAGATACTCCCGGTTCCACATACAGGCCCACCCTATTGCTTATGTTATACTGGGCACCGACAGCACCCATGACAGAAAGCTGTACCGGTTTCACAGTCTCACTCTCAGTACCAATCTTGCCATACACACATTTTTCAATGGCACCCCCCGCCGAAACGTACATCGTAAAGTTCTTTGCATCCACAAAGTTCCAGTTGGCCCGTACCGGAATGCCAATATAATGCAGCTTCTGGCTTATCTTTTCCGAGCTGCCCTCATACCTTACGTCAGAAGCAAGATAGGTATACGTCAGCCCGCTTTCCACAGAGAAACCCTTCGCCAAGTTTTTCCGCACCGAAACACCGAAACTGAGCGGTTGTTTATGGTCTATATCCGCAATTTTCTTTTCGCGTCTTTGCAGATAGGGCATACCATCCTTAAAAACCAGTTCCTGCCCGTCGGGAATAGTAACAATGCCATTGGCCGTAGAGGATAAATCTACGTTACCGCCATAAATAGGACTTCCAGGCATGTAGTCCGACATCACATTCGCTTCCCCTTCATTCGCCAATGAAAAACCTCCCGTATTTCCTACGGACAAGCCAACCGCCCATCCTTTAGCATCCCTACCAGAACTGTTTTTTTCCGGAAGATGCAGTTTGTCCCGGCCTGACGGACGATAGCGGTCTTCCCTTGTCTCCGGTTCCTCGGTCTGCATTGTAGTTTCATGGTCTGTATCTTCCACTACCGGTTCTTCCGCCTGCTGTCCAATACCGACAACCTCATCTGCAGTTTCAACCGGCAGCATTTCCTCCTGCTGTTCTTCGCCAACCGATATTCTGATATGTTGTGCAACCAAAGGGTGACTTGCCTCCTTATTGGGCGCCGATGCATTTCCATGTGCCCGATAAGCAGGCTCTATGGAATTAGTCCGTATGGCAGGTACTGTCTGTTCCGGCAAGACGTCCGGAGCCACAGCCAAAGCGGGCACTGACGTATGCCGCATTTCATTCCCTACCGGACTCTGCAACAGCCACAGACTGACGGACGAAACCGCCACCAGCAACACAGCTGCCGCGGCCACCGCCCAGCGACGGAAAGGTATCATCCTATGCGGTCCGGTTATCGGAGCTCCGGAAACGGACAATTCCTTCTCCAACCGCTCCCATCCGGCAACCGGCAGCGGTTCGGAATAGTCTTCCAGCTTGTCCTTTATCTTTTTCAACCACAATTCATCTTCCATACGTTCCTTCATTTAATCATTTCTTTTCATCCACTCACGTACTTTTGCCGCTAAAGTCGCTTTAGCACGCGTCAACTGCGAGGCAGAGGATTTTTCATTAATTCCCAATAGTCGAGCAATCTCCTTATGGGATTTCTCTTCAAAAATATATAAGTTGAATACGGTACGATAGCCGGCAGGCAATTCACTGATAAACTGCATTAGTACCTTTTGAGGAATGACATCTATTGACGAACCTTCCGGTTCCTCATAAGCTTCAGGTGCATTCTCCAAGGCCGATGACTGATTCATCACATCATTTTTCCGCAAATACTGCAACACCGTATTCACCATTACGCGTTCCATCCATGCCCGCAGAGAACCCTCTCCCCGCCAAGTGAACTTATCGAAAGAATCAAAAAGTTTCAGAAAACCGTCATGCATCAGGTCTTGGGCAGTCTCCCGGTCACCTGCATAACGAAGGCATACGCTGAGCATGCGTCCCGCATAGCGCTCATACAGTTCTTTGCGGGCAAGATTGTCTCCTTGCCTACAGCGTTCTGCCAATTCCTGTTCTTCCATTCTCTCTTTTAACACGTGTTTACCCTATAAATGCAATCGGCGCAAAAATACTGCATCAGGCAGAGAAGAAAATCATACTTTCATTTCTTTAACAGTATACTACGCAGTATTTAGCTTTTCACCGCATTTTCTGAATACAAAAATAAGTTTTAAACAGAAAAGAGCTAAAACCTACCACTTATGAAGAAACTGAGAATGACATTGGCAACATCCATGCTTTTATTCCTGACTGCCATTGTATTGCAATCATGCCTGGACGATTGGGATGACAAATATGACACTTTGTTCGCCGTAGGTACGGTAAAGGTCATCGAAGGAAAAGACTACTATTTCTCACTGGACGAAGGCAGTAAACTATATCCCAGTGACACAACCTATGTTCACGACTATGCCGTAACAGACGGCCAGAGGGCTTTCATCTACTTCCGCGAACTGGAAGAGAAACTTCCAGGCTACGAATACAATGCCCAAATAAAGCACATCGAAAATATTCTGACCAAAGACATCTACTCCATGCCTGCCGAAAAGGCGGACAGTATCGGAGACGACAACATCAACGCCACGGATTTATGGATTACGGGTGAGTATCTGAACATCAAGTATCAATTCTACCACAGTAACAACGAAGATAAGAAGCACATGCTGAACCTGGTCATCAACGAAGCATCCACCGGCGAGAACGACAAACCGGATTACGTCAATCTCGAATTCCGCCACAATGCCTACAATGACAGCCAGCTCACACTGGGCACCGGACTGGCCTCCTTCAAGCTGGACAATATAGCGGAACAGCTGAAAGAGAAAAAAGGACTGAACATCCGCGTCAAAAGTCTATATGACGGTGAACGGTTCATGACCATAGACATTAAAAAAGAAAACAACTAAATCTCCTGAAAACACATTTTTCAACATCTCAATGAGAAGCGGAGTGACATTTCAATATGTTGCTCCGCTTTATTTTTCCATATCCCGCTTAAATTCATCTTTTTCTTTGTCTATCCACCGGGAAACCCCTACATTTGTAAGAATTTTCACAATAGCAAACATTAAAACGGTCCAAAGGATATGAAATACATACTGGGAACAGTAATTGCAATACTCTGCTCGTTCACCTGCACAGACACCCTATATGGAAAATCTCCCGCAACAGACGTCGACGATATTCTGATAATCAATACTTATACAGAAGCCAATCCCTGGAGTAATGATTTCATCACCTCCATTGTGAACATGGCATCACAGAACAGCCACATCGGAGTATACACCGCACACATGAAAATGCTGACACTTGACGAGGAAAATAAACTGGAGACATTCAAAGAGAGCTTGTTCAAGAGTTACAAGAACCCTAAACTTATCGTGCTTATCGGATGCGGAAGTTTCATCATGTGCGATGAACTGAACCGGCAGTGGCCCGATATCCCCATGATATTATGTGGTGAGAGGGATTATACCGGTCCTAAGGAAACAATGATACGCGAGCACGCCCTGCCCCGCACAGAGCGTATTCCCATCAGTGACCTACAGAAGAAGTACAATCTGACCTTAATGCAATCCAGTGTATACCTGAACGAGAACCTGCAACTCATGAAGCAACTCATCCCCAAAATGGATAAGGTCATGTATATAGGGGATGAAACATACATCTGCCAGCAGAACGACTATGACTTGTCCGAGATTATCCGTGAAAAGTATCCGGAGTTGGATTACCAGTTCCTTAGTGCGAAAGACATCCGAACGGACAGCCTTTTCAATATACTGAACCACGTGAATCCCCATACTACCGGAGTCATCTTTTCATCCTGGCTGTACAAGAGCTCTCCCCATGACAATATCATGAGGAGTAATTCCCACCGGGTCATCTCTACCGCCCCCATCCCTTTGTTTTCGCTAAGGGCCATCGGTATTGAAGAAGAAGGGGGGATTGTAGGCGGCTACATTTACAACAAAGAGAAATATAATGCCCGGCTACTAGAAACCATCCACAAGATATTGGATGGTACCCCGGCACGCAACATCCCGTTATACTATCCCGACGACGGAGCCCCCGTATTCAACTATAAATCCCTTCTGCAGCGTGACCTGAATCCGAAGCTATGCCCCAAGGGTACCATATTCTACAACATGCCTCCCACCTTCTGGGAGAAGTACGAATATGTCATTATCAGTATCACTGCCGCAATCATAACTCTGCTGTTCTTTTTCCAATATCTCCGCCTACAGTCACTGAGTAGAATTAAAAGATTACAACAGCAACAACTGGACAGCAATCTCAAATACCGAAATCTGATAAACAACATGCCCATCCTATACATGTATGAGAAACTTATAAAAGATGAAAAAGGGCGCATTACTGACACCTTATATATAGATGTCAACAATTTCTTCGAAGACAGATTTATCATGCGCAAAGAGGCTGTCGGCAAGCGGGGAAGCGAATTATTTCCCGAATCCATGAACGAGTTCCTCCATTTCATGAATATTGCATTGAAGGAGAAACGTTCCGTAACTTTCCCCTATTATTACAAGAAGATAGACACTTTCTACGACATTGTAGTCAAGGCAAGCGACAATGGCGAATACATGCACGTCTTCTGCGTTGACAGCACCGAGTTGCACCACACCCAAATACAGTTGAGGTCGACAAACCGGAAACTTTCCATGGCACTCGACGTTGCCAACATCGTACCATGGAAATGGAACCTCCGGACACACACCATACTCTGCGATGTCAACAAGCCGATAGAGCTCAGCAATAATGCCGGTATCATGGACGATGAACAGCTGTCCGTACCCGACAGCCAGTATTTCTCCAAAATACACAAGGAAGACCTGGAAAAAGTGAAACAAGCCTATACAGACCTGATTGAGGGACGTATCCAGAAAGTCAAGGAGGAATACCGCGTCATCAATCATGCCGACGGACACAAACACTTCGACTGGGTGGAGGCCCAGGCCGCCGTAGAAACCTACGACGAGAACAATAAGCCGCTGACCCTGGTGGGCTCTTCGCTGGTTATCACCGAACGGAAAAAGATGGAGACGGAACTGGTTTCCGCCAAGAACCGTGCGGAAGAGTCGAATAAACTGAAATCCGCATTCCTCGCCAACATGAGCCATGAAATCCGTACGCCGCTCAATGCCATTGTGGGATTCTCCGGAATATTGGCTTCCACCGAAGAGGAGGAAGAAAAACAAGAATACGTCAGCATCATTGAGAACAACAATACTTTGCTGCTGCAACTCATCAGTGACATTCTGGACTTGTCAAAGATAGAAGCAGGCACAATGGAATTCATTGATACGGATTTTGAATTGAACAAAGTGATGAGAGAGCTGGAAAGTTCGCTCTGCCTGAAGCTATCGCCCGAAAAGAATGTCACCCTCTCCTTTGAGCCCGGACTGCCCGAATGCCACATTCATTCCGAGCGTAACCGCTTGTCTCAACTCGTCATCAATCTGGTGACCAATGCCATCAAGTTTACCCAAGAAGGCAGTATCCGTTTTGGCTACAAGCTGCAAGACGACAAGATGCTTTATTTCTACGTATCCGATACGGGATGCGGTATCCCCGAAGACAAACAAGAGAGCATATTCGGCCGCTTTGTCAAGCTCAATAATTTTGCCCAAGGCACCGGACTGGGATTATCCATCTGCCAGATGTTGGTACAGCACATGGGAGGCAATATCGGACTGACTTCCAAGCCCGGCGAAGGCTCTACCTTCTGGTTCACCCTCCCCTATGTGCCGGCAAGCCGCATCCGGCAGGCAGAAAGCAAGACCGAACCTATAAAAGTAAAAAAGCAGAAAATCACCGTCTTGGTTGCCGAAGACCATGACAGCAACTTCCGGTTGATTGAGTCCATCCTACGAAAAGACTACAATCTGATACATGCGTGGAATGGTCAGGAAGCCGTGAATATGTTCAGGGAATACGACCCGCAGCTTATTTTGATGGACATCAACATGCCGGTGATGAATGGTTACGAAGCGACCAGGGAAATACGCAAATACTCTACACAAGTCCCCATCATAGCCGTCACCGCCTTTGCCTATGCTTCTGATGAACAGCAGGTCATGGAAAACGGCTTCGACGCATATATGGCTAAACCTATCAATGCCAATCAGCTGAGGACACAAATATCAGCTATACTGAAGCAGCATATTATCTTTATGTAAAAAACATCCGGACGGAAGAAGCATGCCAACGTCCGGATGGCGAGTATCAGAATTCATTGTTCAGGCAAGTCAGCCTCAACGAACCGTTGAACGCTTCGGCAGACAATCGCGTCCTGACCTGCACCTGCACGCTGCTCTTCGGCTGGACATCAAAATAATTGTCGCTATACACACTTTCATTGTCGGCAACGGACAAGCATACGGCACGGGCAAACTTGTCTGCCGAAACCATCACTTCATATCCACCTTCAATGGAACGGACTTCAGTCTGCAAATCCACCTTCGGATAATCCATATCCTTCTGCTTGCCCAGACAGTAGTTGTTATGGTACACCCTGCCCGATTTGTCCGTATAGTCTACGCGGACATATACCGTTCCTCTATCTGCCCCCTCCAGCAACTTGGCAAGCGGTGCGGAAAAACAGACACGGCTGTCATTACCGGAGATGCCGACAGACTTGTCCCAGTGATGAACCACGGTTCCGTCGAACTGGCAGACCTGAAGCTGCAGCCGGCCGGAAGTATTCTCCAAGCGGTCGGACACTGCATATACTATCAAATCATCCCCCTCCACTACCGAAGAAATCAGGATGTCATCATAGGCCTTGCGAACATAATAGTGCTGCGCCTTCCAGCGTCCGTAATAGTCACGGCTCGCCCAGGAAGCTACGGGCCAACAGTCGTTGTGCTGCCAGAAAAGCGTCCCCATATTATACGGCATCTGGCGGCGGTGCGACTCGATGGCCGTCTTGATGGCATCTCCCTGCAGCACATGATTCATATAAAGGAATGCCCGGAAATCACGCGGTTTTTTATATTCATTCAACAGGTAAGTCTCAATCAGCCCGTTGGCATGGTCGCCACCACGCTGATGGGACATCATCACCTCGGAACGTATATCCCAGTCTTCGGGGTAAGGAGCATAGCGCTTGACGGACTCGAACTCTGGAAAAGACTGAAAACCGTACTCGCTGAAAAAGCGGGATTTCTCGCTGTCATAATCAGAAATGGGTGCTTTACCATGCCAGACACTCCAATAGTGACGGTCCCCGTCAGTAGTACCGGACATCTCTCTCTCGAATGCGAACGGAGAAGAAGGCCAATAGAAGGTTCCGGGTGCATACTCCTTGACCACCCCGGGTAAGGTGACATGATACTGCTGCCGGTACTGTGCCCAAATCTTGTCGGCATATTCCTTATTCTGCCGTTCTATCTCGCACTTCCAGCCCCAGCCCAGCCAGGCATCCTGGCATTCATTATTTCCACACCACAAAGCAATGCAGGCATGATTGCGCAAACGTTTCACATTGTCCACCGCCTCCTGGTGGATATTATCGAGTAGGGCGCCTTCTGCCGGATACATACTGCAGGCAAACATGAAGTCCTGCCAAATCATGATTCCATACTCATCACACAAATCATAGAAGACATCGTTCTCATAGATACCTCCACTCCAGACGCGCAACATATTCATGTTTACACCGGCGGCATCGAGAATCGTCCTTTTATAATTCTCGGGAGTGACGCGCGGCAGGAAGTTATCCGAAGGGATGTAATTGGCTCCTTTGGCAAAAACCGGACGCCCGTTCAGCTCTATATAGAAAGTATGCCCGTCCTTATCCGGCTGATGCACCACCTTCAAAGAGCGTATGCCCACCCTTTCGGTTTTAGAGTCCAACAATTCCCCACCTGCAATGATATCCGTACGGAAACGATAAAGAAAAGGCTCCCCCAGTCCATTACTCCACCACAGCTTCGGCTTGTGAAGGACAAAATCAACGGTCACCCGATTGGTGCCTCGCTTCAAATCCGCTTGCCACTCGCCAAGCACTCTTCCAGTAACCTCATCCGTTATTGTGACCAACACTCCATTCATATCCTTATCGGCATCCAGCTCCACATGTCCGGCAATCACGGCCCTGCCTGCACCGACTTCCTTCTGCTCGATAAACACATCGTTGATTCTCAAATCGCTCCAAGCCCTGATATACACCGGACGCCAGATGCCGGAGGTAACCAGACGCGGCCCCCAATCCCAGCCATAATGATAACCCGCCTTACGGGCAAAAATGCTTATCTTCTTGTTGAACAAGCCCCCGTTTTCAGACTGGTCATTGGATGCCGGATACTGGTAGGGAAGTGCATCCCATTTGGGGACGTCTATCTTTACCGGCGAATGGAAGTACACCTTCAATATATTATTCTCCTCCCTGATGTACTGCCTAACGGGGATAGACCAGCGGCGAAACATATTGTCCGCTTTCAGTATACATTCATCATTCAAATAAACGTCAGCGTAAGTATCCAGCCCCTCGAACACAAGCTCCATATTCTCTTTCCGCATCATGTCGGCAGCAAGAGTAAAGCAAGTTTCATAAACCCAGTCTTCCTTGTCAATCCATTGCAATCCCCGTTCGTTCAACCGGAAAAACGGGTCTTCAATAATCTTGTTCTGCAGTAAGTCCGTGTGGACTACTCCCGGAACTGTAGCCGGATACCAATTGGTCAGTCTCGCCTGCCGGAATTTCCAGCCTTCATGAAGGTTCTTTACCGCTGTTTTTAGTTTCATACGAGTGTGTTTCATAGTTTTCTTTGACTACTCTAAATTACGGATAGACAAAAATACGACATTCAAAGGATACTTTATAATATCTTCTTAACGAAACATGATACAATCCCGTACACACCTACCGGGTCAGCGTCGCTGCACATCTGCTGCAGTGTGACTGCAAACGTGTTGCAGCGCTACTGCATATATGCTGCAGTGACACTGCATATGTGTTGCAGCGCCACTGCAAAGCTGAATGCAGTAGCACTGCAAAAAGCATGCACTTGCTTTGCAGTGGCAATGCATTATCCCATCGCCTTATTATGAAAGGAGATGTCATCCAGCTTTCGGGTCAATGTAAAAACCTGAGGGGTAAATTTATAAATTATTATCTTTGTCTCCAAATTCATAGCTTATGGAGTTAAACGGTTATCGCCTTCTTCTTCCTGAAGGC
>OCRP01000528.1_pt1 | contig 35581 bp, 24 predicted proteins | sample 1538871 | NCBI WGS metagenome assembly OCRP01 (sample SAMN04571731, study PRJEB22368) | human gut metagenome | biome: human gut; material: stool | host: Homo sapiens | place: Luxembourg | collected 2012-09-20 | reverse complement strand
GTCTGATCCTCGGCACACCGGGAAGCGGTAAGTCGTTCAGTGCAAAGCGTGAAATTACAAATGTGTTCTTCACCACAACGGACGATATTATCGTCGCAGACCCGGAGGGCGAGTATTATCCGCTGGTGGAAGCGTTGGGCGGTCAGGTTATCCATATCTCGTCCACCAGTAAGGATTACATCAACCCGATGGACATTAACCTCAATTACGCGGACGATGATAACCCGCTGGGCATGAAATCGGACTTTATTCTTTCCTTGTGCGAACTTATCATGGGCGCACGGGATGGTATGGAGCCGGAAGAAAAGTCGGTCATTGACCGCTGCCTGCCGCTGGTCTATCAGAAATATCTGAATGACCCGAAGCCGGAAAATATGCCCACTCTCGGTGATCTGTATGACTGCCTGCGTGAGCAGAAAGAGCGGCAGGCGCAGCGTATCGCCACGGCGTTGGAAATCTACGTCAATGGTTCGCTGCGGGTGTTCAACCATCAGACGAACGTGGAACTGGATAATAGAATTATCTGCTTCGACATCAAAGAGTTAGGCAAACAGCTTAAAAAGCTGGGTATGCTCATTGTCCAAGATCAGGTCTGGAATCGTGTTACCATCAACCGCAATGCAAAGAAAAACACACGATACTATGTTGATGAGTTCCATTTGCTCTTAAAAGAGGAACAGACCGCAGCATATAGTGTCGAAATCTGGAAGCGGTTCCGAAAATGGGGCGGTGTCCCCACGGGAATTACTCAGAACATCAAGGATTTGCTGGCCAGCCGGGAAATCGAGAATATCTTCGAGAACAGTGATTTCATTTATATGCTTAACCAAGCATCCGGCGACCGACAAATCCTTGCAAAGCAGCTTAATATTTCGCCGTTCCAGCTGTCGTATGTGACGAACAGCAACGAGGGCGAGGGGCTGCTGTTCTACGGCAACACCATTATCCCGTTCAAGGATAAATTTGATACTTCGCTGAAACTGTACAGCCTGATGACCACCAAGCCCAATGAGATGGGAAAATATAAGGAGAAAAAGGAAGCATGAACACACCGAACATTTTTGACCGACTGAGCCGCAAGATTCATCATCACTCTGACATGGAGTCGCACGAAAGTGATTCCGGCCCGCCTTTTGATGAGGTGGAGCCGCTCAACTTCCACGATGAAGAATCGGTGGTGCATACGGTGCTGGAGGACTTTTACGCCGTTGGCACACTGGCCGATGAACTGACTGCCGGCTTTCACATGGAAGCCCACGGTTATCTTGACCGTGAGGAAGTGAATACCCGTCTGATCGCCTTTGCCCGGAAGCTGGAACAGGTGCTTGATAAGTGGGAAACCCACGCGGCCCTGATCGCATGACGGTTTCTGCCGGGAGGAGGTGATTTCCATAGCAGACAAAAAGTTTCGGGGCAGAGATAAAATCGTCCAGAAAATGACCAAAGATGGTCTGGTGGATGAAAACCTCCGCACCGGGGAACAGAAGTCCGCAGCAGCAGAAGAAAAACCGAAGCAGGAAGATTCGGAAAAAGATGCTGCGGAAAAGGAAACAGACGAAGAAGCTATCGTGGACGAAGAACTCTGCATGGATGCCGAGGATGGGGAGGAGGATGTAGCACGGCATCACAGCACGGCCAAGCAGAGTGCAGACTATTACAAAGCTCATCAGGAGGATGGCAAGCCGAAGGATGCGCCTGCGGAACCCGATGCAGAGCCGCTGCCCACAAAGAAAGGCCGACTTTCTTTTGAAGATGAAAAAGGCGGCATCGTCCGTGGCGTGGGGATGGGTGTTAAGAAGGTGGCCAAGAAAGGAGTGGACACGGCCACCGGGTTTGCCCATCAGAAAGTGCATCAGGTAGAAAAGGACAATTCCGGCGTGGAAGCTGCCCATAAGTCGGAAGAAGCCGCCGAACGCCTGCATCACTTTGTCAAAGGCAGGAAAAAGCCCAAAGATAAATCCGCCAGAGCGGAGAAGAAAGTCAGCGAGGAACAGAAGTCCAGCCGCCTGAAATTCTCTGAAAGTGAGGGCGGCACGGTAGAAAATGCAGCAGAACCGCCGCTGAAAAAGAAACAGCCCCAGCCGCCGACTGCCGCAGGAGGTGAAGCAAAAACAGTCGGCGCGAAGTTTTACCAGAAAAAGCAGTATAAGGATGCCTATGCAGCCGCTAAGCGCGGCCAGAAAGCCGGAACTGCCGCCAGCAAGCAGGCGGCAGCGGCGACCAACACCGTTACGGAGAAAGCGAAAGCGGCGGTGCAGGAGATCGTTGTGCAAAACAAAACCCTGTGGGTCGGTATTGGTGTGGGTATCCTGCTGGTAATGGTAATGCTGGGAGCCTTTTCAAGCTGCGGTGCAGCAATTCAGGGAACGGGCAGTACCTTTGTGGGAACGACCTACCCCAGCAAGGATGCCGACATGAAAGGTGCGGAAGAAGATTATCTGGAACTGGAAAAGGAACTGGATAAGCAGATTCGGCAGATGGAATCCACCCATCCGGGCTATGATGAATACCGCTATCAGCTTGATGAGATCGGGCATGACCCGTATCAGCTTATTTCCCATCTGACTGCGGTTTATGAGCAGTTCACCAGAGGACAGGTCAAGTCTGTTATCAAGGAACTGTTCAAGCAGCAGTATCTCCTGAAAGTATGGGAAACCATTGAGATTCGCACTCGCATGGAAACTAGAGTAGGGATTCGGCCAACGATTGACGCTTTTGAAAACGTCAGCATGGAAACCTATACCTATGAGGAAGAAGTAGAGTATGAGTACAAAATCCTCAATGTCCTGCTGAAAAATAAAGGGTTTGACACCATCGCGCGGAAAAACATGAATCAAAAACAGACCGGGCGATACGATGCCTATAACCTGACCTACGGCAACCGTCCAGAACTGTTCGGCGCAGGCTCACCGACTTACAGTGGTGGCACGACGGGCAGTATCGGCACGGGCGGCGGTGTTGGTGGTTCCGGCGGTGGATTCAAGTACGATATTCCATCGGAAGCCCTTTCGGATGAAAAGTTCGCAAGGATGATAAAGGAAGCTGAAAAGTATCTCGGTATGCCGTATGTGTGGGGCGGCAGTTCCCCAAGCACCAGTTTTGACTGCTCCGGCTTCGTATGCTGGGTCATCAATAATTGTGGGAACGGATGGAGCGTTGGACGAACAACGGCCAACGGCCTGCGCGGAAAATGCAGCTATGTTTCTCCTGCGGATGCACAGCCCGGTGACTTGATCTTCTTTGAGAAAACCTATAACACCGTTGGTGCGTCGCACGTTGGAATCTACGTCGGCAATGGCATGATGATCCACTGCGGCGACCCCATTTCTTATACCAGTATCAACTCGACCTACTGGCAGAGCCACTTCTTAGGCTTTGGCCGTATCAACTGAAAGGAGGGCCGATGGGCAAGAAATTACAGAAATATCTGGATGAAGCCGAAAAGACCGAACAGCAGATTGCAGAACTGGAAGAACGGCTGAGAACCATCCGGGCAGCACAGAAAAAGGAAGAGGACAGCGAGATCATCCGTGCCATCCGCAGTACCAAGATGGGCGGGCGCGAACTGCTGGCTCTGCTGGACAATATTCAGGCGGGAAATGTGACTTTCTTGACCGCCGTAAACAACGCTTCGGGAGAAGCAGAAACGGAGGAAGTGCTTGAAAAAGATGCTTAAAAGGCTGGGTGTTGTTATCCCCAGCACAATTATGACCCTGCTGATGGCGGTGGGCTTTTCGACCCCGGCCTTTGCCTATGTGGGCAAGGCAGAAACGGAAGAACCCGTGCAGGTGGTCGAGGAAGCAGAGCCGACGGAAGAAGAAAAGATTCCGTTCACCATCGCGGGCAACGGCGAGGTGGAAGATAACATCATGGACGACCCCAGCAAGGAGTTCTTTACCGTCAAGACCAAGGGCGGCAACACATTCTTTCTGGTGATTGACCGGGCGCGGAACAGCGAAAACGTCTATATGCTCTCCATGATCGACGAATACGATTTGCAGGAGTTTCTGGACGATGAAGAACGTAACGACAAACAGGAAGAAGAAACGCCAGCGGTAGTCCTGCCGGAAACTAAACCAGAACCTACCCCAGATGTGGAAATCGAAGAACCGCAAGAAGAATCCAGCGGCGGCATGAATAAGATTCTGCTGCTGGTATTCGTGGCTGCGCTGGGCGGCGCAGGTGCTTTTTTCTACTTCTACATCTATAAGCCGAAGCCGAAAGACAACGAGCCGGAAAGCGAAAACATCGAAACCGACCAGAGCCTTGCAACCGTGAACGAGGACAGCCAGCAGGAGTAAAACCGTGAGATAAGGGTGCAGGGGTAGTCGAAAGGCTATCCCTGCTTTTTTCATAGGGAGGAGAAGCATTTGAAATATCTGGTGATTGCAGAAAAACCGAGTGTATCGAAATCCATTGCAAAAGTAATCGGTGCATACCGACAGGAGGACGGGTATCTGGAGGGTGTGGATTGTGTGGTAAGCTGGTGTCTGGGGCATCTGGCAGAGTATGCAGCCCCTGAACACTACGATGAACGCTATGAAAACTGGCGTTTTGAAGATTTGCCAATTCTTCCTGCTGAGTGGAAACTGCTGGTACACAATACCAAGCGGCCGCAGTTCAATGTCCTGCGAAAATTGCTCCGCAGCAAGAAATTTGATTATGTGGTGAACGCCTGCGATGCAGGATAGTGCGGTTGGGTGACTCAAGAGAAAGAAAAAAGAGACCTCATCTCGTCAAAAAACTAAATCATAAAAGCATCAAAGAGGGCATTCAAATGAAACAAAATCGAATTTTTGACCAGAATAGTTCTCAAAAAGCACGTTCTTGGCACTATAATATGGACACCAACCGAGCGGAAGCCCAGTTCGCTGATGGCTCTGCCATTGCCATTGACTGCCTTGCCATCGAGGACGAATACGGCAATACCCCGGCACAGCGAGCTGAACTTGATTGGCTACTATACAACAAGCCCTTGGAGTGCGTCCAGCTTGTGCTGAGTGGTGAGATTGAGCATTATCTCTCACTTGGCTGTGACCATGGCAAACTGAAAGACTAACCTCTAAATAGGCCAAACAACCCGCTACTTGCAGTCGCTGCAAATGGCGGGTTGTTTGCTTATTTTAAGTTTTTCCTTTGCTCATAGTAGTGCAAAATCAATGTAGTGCAAAATCAATGGCCCAACGGTCAAAGAAATCACAAATATCAGGCAAATCTACTGGTTTCTTATAAATGTCATTCTAAAATTCAATGGATTTTGCTATTTCTAGCACTTGTTTTTTCGACACGAAAGTCGATTTAACCCTATATTTTATGTATCTCTCGATGATTTCAAGTTTGCCATTTTGGGGGCTTGATTATTGAGAAAATTCTAAATTCCAAAAAGGTCTATCATTTTCATCAATCGCATCGTTATTGAGAATAAGCACTGCACCACCACTTAACAGAGGAGGCAGCTGTAAATAGCTTATATTATTTATTGAGAAAATGAAACGCTATTGCAACAGTTGAATACTGTATATTTTATCAAATTGATACGGATCTGATAGCAACACCTTACCGTTTGATATCACAAGAATGCTTTCGCCTTCTTTAAGATACGACAACTGAAGATTTCCTTTCAAGTAGTTTGATACGCCATAAATTATATAATTGTCATCCGTATCATATAATTGATTTTTTGCAGTCGCATAAATACAATTGTTCTTCAGGTCAACTTCTTCAATTATAAGTTCCGATTTTTTTCTTCCGAATGTATTCGATTGAAATAGAATGCAGAGAACCACTGCCACAAATGCTATGCCAACCATAATCTTCCGTTTGCATTTCATTTTATCAACCTCTGTATGAAAGGAACAGCGTATAAAGCGATTGTGTTATTCTCAATGCCCCTGTATAAGAAGTTGGATATGAAGAACCATCAATTGTGCTTCCATCTTTATGGATTCCGATAGCTACATACCCAGCTCCAGAAATATATTCTACAAGAGGACCACCACTAAAGCCACCTGTCAAATCCCAATCGCCCTTGAGATATTTTGAAGTCTGACTTCTAATATACCCAGAAGATTTACACATCCGATATCTCGCATCGGCACCATTTATTTGGCTCGGATAGCCATAAGCATACACCAACTGTGATGATGAATAATTGCTAGACTGCCAATGTAACCCAAGCCATCCCGTTTTCGTTCCTAAATTATTCTTGAGCGTAATAATCGCCCAATCCTCCGAACTTGTTCCAGCAAGATAAGAATCACTAACAATCATCGAACTTGCCGATACATTTTCGCTTCCAAAAGGTTTACTATTATCAGATCGAGCAGGTGCGACATTTACCGACTTAACGTAGGCTTTTTCCTTTATACTGTATAGATTATGTGCTGCTGTTGCAAGTGCATTAGGCCCAATCATAAATCCAGAACCATAATTTGTCCCTCCATTATTGGTCGTTATCTGTAGGCATACCGTACTACAATATGGTGTTGCCGTTGGATTATCAACAACAGTGATATCATTGCTTCCGATAATCGCATACAGATCGGATAGATCAATATCCGAAATCTTTCCATTTGGAAAATAGCCTGCAGTTGTCTCTCCATCCGTGAAGGAATTGGTTTCAACTATAATTTCCTCTATAGATTCTTCTTTTGTATCAAAATCGTATCTATGGTATCTCTCGATATGAGATTTGCTTCCATCACTTTGATTATCTGCAAAAGCAGTCAGCCCAGAGTTAAGCTCCATTGAAGAAAGAGCCACAATCCCACTTGCTTTCAAAAAAATTCTACGAGATATTTTTTCACTAGCTATTTTAATTTTCCTTCTTTACTTTTAGAGTATACACAAGATTTCTTATACATCAGTTGCTCTGCATTGGAAACACCTCCGTAAAATTTTTCATACGTTAGAGCCATCCTTATTTTAGATTTCAACTTTTACTTTCGCAAAAAAATAAATACCACTGATTTTTTATCCAATAGCCGTGCTAAGATTTATCTCTATGGGATTCAACACATGCGTCTGCTGGCACAACCAAGCCCAATTGTTCACTGTAGTAGTAAACAAGTCGTCATAGTTGTTGTCATATGCAAAATCAAATGTGTCATGAACGGTAATCAAGTAATACATTATAGAATTACCAATCATGAAGCCTGTTCCAGAGGTGCTTACCCTATGCAATGCATAGAATAAATCTGCATTATCAGACTTTTGAATTGTAAAAGACCAACTTCCTCCACTAAAATCTTTCAAGCCACTATTAAGTACTTTGTTTTTATAATTATTAAAAACTGTTGTCGTGTTTAACTTGTCAAGCAATGGCGTCGAAGAATCCGTCACACTCTCAGAATAGTCAATATTATATACAGAGAATTCAACCATAAGAGCCGCACATTCATATCCCTTATCCCGTGCAATTTGCGCAGCTGCCAACCATGCAAGCTGTGTATTATTTAACAAATTTCCAGATGCACGTGTTTGATCTTCATCTTTCATCTTATCGATAAACTTATTTAATTCATCTATCGACATTCCCGAAAAATCAACATGATACTTATCATTCATGCTTTGAATAACAGGATTGCTAGCTTTACGGCTGCTTATGTTAGCAGCATAAGACACAGTATTTATCGAAAACAAAAAACACACTGAAAGAATTAATGATACGAACCTCTTCATAACGAACCTCCTTAAATTCTGTACTCTACTATATAAATTGTGTGCTTCTCATCATCCCAGACAACGAGACTAAAATTCACATCTTCAGAATGTAAAAGCAATGTATTCATTTCGGCTTCCGAGCGTAGTTCCTTATGCTGACTATTATCATAAAGAAAAAAATTTCCACTTGCAATTTCAGGAATCACAAAATCTAATCCAAAATATGACGACACATTTTTTAATATAGAAGATATGGTTGGAGAATCATTAATTTTCTCCCATGAATCGAGTTGATGAATAATTTTGGCTGCATCCACATCGTAGTATACCGCTAACATTATCCCATCATTTTGCAATCCGCCATAAGCCTCATATATCAACGATTCAGAGTATGTTGCTTTTCCAATTTTGAATTGTTTCAAATAATCTCGTTTTTCATATTTGCTTTTTCTTCCAAGCATAAAGCCCAAAAGCAAGCACAGTGCGACTATAGCTAGGTATCGGATAACTCGCGTTGGTCTCGCCTTTATAATTACCTCACACCTTTCTAACTTGCTGAAATATATAACAAACTCCACTTATCTACTGGTACTTCCGGTAATGGTTTCGCTCCGTCCATCGGAATAGCTAAAGGTCGCAGAATACTCAAGCCTATAAGATTTTCCGGGCTTAGTGTTAAAGCTACTGCTCACCATGCAGGTTGAGGTCGTGCTGCTGTTTGAGCAGCTACTTACTTTTTGCCATGTTCCAATTGTCCCCTTTTCATAGAGAACGCCTGAAACGCTGATTTTCTTTACTCCAGTTCGAGTCTGGGCATCAACCTGATAGTATGTTTGGTAAATAGATCCGTTGACCGTACTATCGCCTACATACCGTTCAGACTTTTCAGCGGCCATTGCGGTGCAGGCAAAGCTCAAGAGAATCACCGCTGAAACAACAATGGACAACAAACGCTTTTTCGACATAGACATACACCTCCGTTTTTTTGCTCCCATCAAGAGCCTTTGTATAATCAACGCAATTCGCATTCGCTTCATTTCAATTTTCAGGAGAAAATTTTTCAAATTTTCCATCTTTGTAAGTTCAGACAAAAAGAAAGCCAGACATTTGTGAACTCTCACAAGTGTCCAGCTTTCTTAACGGATACCTTCCGCAATTTTCATAATCTCATCGTATGGAATGTTTCCCATAACGGTATGTGTAATCCCCCGATGTTCCCAACTTAGAGTATAAACATTCTTTCCATGTTCATCCGTACTGGTTCCAAGTACACCATCTGCTTCTCCGACCTTTACGGTTTCGTACACTGTATGCTCATTATCAAACAGGGACTGCTGCCCTGGCTGGATAATTGAGCAACGGACTGTGTAGCTTTCCTCTGTTTCTTTTGACGAGTAAACATGTAAAAAGTTTTCTGCTCGCTCAAATTTCTGCACATCGTCCATTTCAAAGCCGTTCGGCACATAATGGTCGCTGTATCCATCCGGGAGCCACTCCAGCGGTTCGCCATCCACCTGATAAGTCAGCTGCATCTCAATGGGCAGAAATTTTTGAATCATCGTATAGACTGCCCTGCGGAAATCAGCGCTGACCGCAAGAGCACCAACCGTCAGCATTACGAGTGTCAATGCCGCAATTAGTACTCGTTTCAACACTGGGTGGTGCTTTTTCTTCTTTAAGGCCTCTGTCATTCGTTCGTCCCATTGGGACGTATCTGGGTAGATTTCCTCAAACTGCTTTGGCGTTGGAAGCGAATCCAGTTCTCTTTGCGCATCTGCACGAAGTGCCATCATCAAAGCCGCATCAAATGAAATGTCTGTCCGCTCACTCATGGCTGTTCATCTCCTTCCATAATAGTTTTCGTCCTCGAAAGAGCCGTGTTCGTACCACTTCATCCGTTAATCCCAGCGATTTTGCAATCTCACGGTTTGTATATCCCATTGCCAAAAGGCGTAGCGGATCACGGTACATCGGTTTCATTTGGCCAATCAGTTCTGTTAGACGTTCAATGTTATCGGTGCTAACTGCTGCATCATCCGGCACCGGAGCGGCATCTGGTTCGTTTGGGACATCTTCCAGCAATTCTTCTCGTTGTTTGCGAAGCATATCATATGCACGGCTTCTACTACAACTAACGAGATAAGCAGCGAGTTCGTGACAGTTTTCTCGATGAATTTTAGAAAAATTTTTTGCAACGTACAAAAATACCTCTTGTAGCACATCCTCTGCCAGATACGAATCATCCATGATTTTGTAAGCGGTATGGTAAACCAGCCGTTTGTATGTATTGTACACCTCGGTAAAATCTTCTTCAAAGTTTCGATCATCAAGCACACTTAGATATAACGCAAGCAACGCAGTCACCTCTATTCACATTGATTGTGTGTAGTGTACCACGAACCAATAAAAATGTCGAATACAACCAACTTTTGAAAAGGAGCGTGATGCCATTGACCCAACCGAAAACCGATCTCGCCTATCTCCGCAGCGAGAAAGCCAAAGCAGAACAGCAGCTGCGCTACTACCAGCACCGGGAGAAAATTCTGGAACACCAGATACCGGAGCTGACCCGCAAGGCCCGTGTGCATCGGCTGTGTACCCGTGCCGGAATGCTGGAAAGTTTTCTGATTGCGCCGGAAGAACTCACCAACGATCAGGTGATGGAGCTGCTGAAAATTGCGTTCCGTCAGCCGGAAGTTGCGCTGGCTCTTGCAAAGATGATTCACGACCTGCACGAAAGCCGCAGCGTTCCGCACCCTTTAGAATAAAGGGCGCAATTATACACCGTTCCGGTGAAATTGCGGTCTTGCAGACGGCTCGATGAAATCGAAGCTGGCGTTTGTGCGCCAGCCCGATTCCATCCCAAGGAAAACTGCATTTTCCTTGCGCTGCTTTGCAGCTATCCTTTTGCGGCTCCCGCCTGAGATCGAAGCGCATGGCACTCCGTTCTAAGGCGGCGAGCAAAACCGAATACAATTCCAGACCGTTCACCAAGAGCAATCTTGCTGGGCGGTCTTTTTGTTTGGGGGTGATGCCTATTCCGTGTCCGCATTTCAAAATTACCATCGTCAAGCGCAGCCAAGGGCAGTCCGCTGTTGCCGGGGCCGCTTACCAAAGCGGCGAACGGCTGTTCAGCGAGTACGACCAGAGAACAAAATTCTACAACAAGAAGAAAGAGCTTGTCCACGCTGAGATCATGCTGCCATCCTATGCGCCGCCCGGATATGCAGACCGGGCGACCCTCTGGAACGCCGTAGAAGCTGTGGAGAACCAGTGGAACTCCCAGCTTGCCCGGCGCATCGTGCTGGCGTTCCCGGTGGAGGTGCCGAAGGAGCAGTATTTGTCCATGATAAAAGAGTTTTGTCAGGAGCAGTTTGTTTCCAAAGGGATGATTGCCGACTTTGCCATCCACGACAAGGGAGATGGAAACCCACACGCTCACATTCTGCTGACGCTCCGGGCAATAGATGAACACGGCAAGTGGCTCCCGAAAGCCAGAAAGGTGTACGACCTTGACGAGAACGGTGAGCGCATCCGGCTCGCTTCCGGCAACTGGAAGTGCCACAAGGAAAACACGGTGGACTGGAACGACCAGAAGTATGCCGAGGTCTGGCGGCATGGCTGGGAGACCATTACCAACCGCTATTTGGAAGCGGCTGGCCGCCCGGAACGTGTTGACCTGCGCTCCTTTGAGCGACAGGGCATCCAGCAGATACCGACCGTGCATCTCGGTCCCGCCGCACACCAGATGGAAAAGCGTGGAGTGGAAACTTTTCTCGGCAACCTGAACCGGGATATTCGCGCCGCCAATAGCCTGATGCAGTCCATCCGCAGTGCGATTCGTGGGCTGCAACGCTGGATCGCAGACCTGAATGAAAAGAAGCAGATTCTTTTGGATGCACTGGAACAAGCCAAGGAGCCAATGCTGTCCGACCTGCTGGTGGATTACTTCAACCTCCGCAACGAGCAGCGCAGCGATTGGTCTGGCAAGGCAAAACTGAAATGCACTGTCCGAGACTTTGAGGAAGTCAAACGGGCGGTGGACTATCTGAAAGCCCATTCTCTGAACACCATCGAGGATCTGGATACCGCAATTTCTAACCTGAACCAGACCGCCGCCCCTCTCCGTAGGCAGTTGAAGCAGAACGAAAACCGTATGCGGGCAATCGCCCAGATCAAGGATGCTGCCGCCGCCCATGCCAAGCTGAAGCCCATCCACGACACCTTTATCAAGAAGAACTTCAAGTTGACCAAGGACGCTTATGCCGCCCAGCACAAAGAGGAGCTGGACACCTTTAATAAAGCTGTCCGCACTCTGATGAAACTGAACGGCAGCACAGCGGTAGATTTTTCGGCATTGGATGCCGAATTTTCTGCGCTGCAATCCGGCAGCGCAGAACTGCGTACCAAACTGGAAACCTTGCAGCCGGATGTCTCTGCCCTGAAAAATATCCGCAAGTATATCGACATGGTGCTGAATAAGCAGCAGCTTTCCACACCGGGCGGCAAGCCCCCGGAGAAGGAATCGGTGCTGAAACAGCTGGAGCAGCTTCAGCAGAAAAAGTCCAACTACAAAACGATTTCTACCACCCCAAACCGCGAAGAATCGCTCTAAACGATCTTTCTGTCACCGATATGCCGTTGCAATCAGTGGCAGAAGTACATAATTCATTTGTTTTTTGCTGGCTTTTGGCTATTCTCGCTGGCTAGTGAGTAGAGGCGTACTTTTAAGGCAGAAATTTTCTCCAACACCCCCAATTTTAGGCCACTTTTTCTGTTAATAGTAGAAGCGCCTCTTTGAAAGCCGGTCATTTGTGACCTTTTTGTTAATTCTCAAAAAGATGGTTGTCTTTGGGCTGTTTTCGTTGCCTACCTATTGAGAGGATTTTTTCAAAAGCGGAGATTTGGTCTCAAGAATTACAATTCAATTACAAGTTTCTCACCAATGCTACGAAACAGGCGTTCTCGATGCCTACCAAGTGTAGGGCATCTTTTTCAAGACCATTCTCGGACTATTATGACGTTTTGTTTACAAAATTGCTTGCAATGCTACGAAATGGCCTTTTTCATCGGCTACCAAGTAGAAGGATGTTTTTCGTCCGTCAAAGTCCAGAAATCTTCCATATGTTCCTTGACAAGTGAATAGTTCAATCGTCCGGTACTTCACAAAAGGTACTTCTGTAACTCGCAGCCCGGTCATAACGAAGACGGGGTGGCTGAAATGCCAATGGTGCGGTGCAAGCCCGCCGCCGGACGATTCCCCACTCCTAGGGAAGTCGAGGACCAATATGGGAGACCTTAACTTATTAACGCAGTTGAGCACTTGTTTCGTGCTTTTCTGCGACTGGAGAATTGGAACCCTCCAATTCTCGTTACATACTCTTTGTTCCTGATTTCTGCTTCAGCTGGAGGTGATCAACATTTCAGAATATCTTACCACGCAAACTCCGCTGCCGCCGTTTCTCCCATACCCACGCTTCCTTTTGGAACTTGACCTGAGTCAGACTGCAAAAATGACTTATGTGTTGCTACTCGACCGTGCCACACTCTCGCAGAAAAATCTCTGGATAGATGAACGTGGATTCGTGTTTGTCATTTTTACGATTTGCTCTTTGGCTGAGCAGCTAGGGCGCAGCACTGTCAGTGTTTCCAGTGCGCTTAAGGAATTGGACGCTGCGGGATTGATTGAGCGCAGACGAACGCGGTTTTCTTCGCCCAATCACATCTTTGTGAAAATTCCAAATGTTGAATAGTTCTGCGTTTTTCACGATTCAAGAACCGCCAAAATCACGATTCTGTGATGCAGATTCTTAATGGCATCTGCAAAAGATATTTTTCCTATGCAGTATAGCAGCCTTTAAGACTGTATCGAAGAAAACTTTCACCTAACCAACGTAATAAAACAAAAAGAGAAAAACGAATAGAATCCATCCATTCCTTTCCGTATTTGCACCACATGAATGAGGAGGTCTGCCCTTGAACAAAGAAAAATCTGAGAAGAAGCCCACCACACGCAAACGTGCGCCGAGAAGTCCGAAGTCCGTGCGCCTGATCGTGGAACGCCATTATATCGGCAATGTGCCGATGAATACGCTTTTTCAGCGGCTTGTGGAAGAAGAAATTCGTAAAACTGCCGAATCGTATCTCGCCGCTGGCTAATTGGACGTTTTACTGCGGAAAAGGGCTTGCATCGTCACGCAGCATCCGCTACAATGTGATTGATGAGGTCTCTTTTCCATTATGGAGGTACACATGGAAAAGGACAAAAAAGTAACTGCTTTATACTGCCGACTGTCAAAAGATGACGGTTCAAACAGCGAAAGCCTGAGCATCCGCACTCAAAAGTCAATGCTTATGGAGTATGCCACACGCAACGGTTTCGGGAATTGCCAGTACTATGTTGATGATGGTTACAGCGGTACGAACTCTGACCGCCCTGCCTTTCAGGAACTTCTGGATGATATCCGGGAAGGAAAGGTGGCAACAGTCATTACCAAAGACCAGTCCCGACTTGGACGCAACCACATCGAAACCGGAACGTATATGGAAATCTTCTTTCCTGAACACGGTGTCCGCTATATTGCAATCAACGATGGTTATGATTCCAACGAGCAATCTCAGATGGATATTGCCCCGTTCCGAAACATCATCAATGAAATGTACGCCAAAGACACTTCCCGAAAGATCAAGAGTGCCCTTCGGACACGCAAGAAAAGTGGAAAGTATATCTCCAGCGGCGCACCGTTTGGCTACCAGAAAGACCCTGCCGACCACAATCACCTTGTGATCGACCCGAACACCGCCCCCGTTGTTGAGTATATCTATTCAATGGCAGAGGAAGGGCTGGGGCTTCACCGCATCGCCAAGCGGCTCCACGATGAAAAAGTCTTGAAGCCGTGTTACTACAAGAAAGAGATGTTTGGCCGCTTTATTGATGATGAAAAGATGTATGATTGGGACAGTGCCTATATCAGTCAGGTTCTGCACAGCCCAGTCTACGCCGGACACATCATCTACGAAGCCAAGCCCACCGTGTCCATGAAATCCAAAAAGCGGCGTTATATTCCGTTTGAAGAACGCGCTATCGTTCCGAATACACATGAAGCAATCATCCCACAAGACCGTTGGGAGAACGTGCAGCGAATCCTTTACAGCCGTTCCAGTAGTTTTATGTGCGATAAGACCGACTACGACAATATCTTCAAAGGCATCGTCCGCTGTGCAGACTGCGGCAGAACGATGTTAGTCAAGGTCGAGCACAGGCGCAAACGTAACAGTGTTCTGGATCAGACCTTTTATTGTTGCAGCACTTATCGGAAATATGGTGCGAAAGCCTGTGACTCGCATAATTTGGAAGCCCGTGTTCTGCATGAAGCTGTCTTTGCGGACATTCAGGCACACGCAAAGGCCGCTGTGAGCAATCGGGAAGCCCTTGTGAAGAAGATTGCAAATCAGATGCACCTCCGGGTGTCCTCTGACCGGGCGCAGCACAAACGGGATTTGAAGCAGTGTAAAGCACGAATCGCAGAAATCGAAGACCTGTATGCAAAACTTTATGAGGACGTATCAAAGGGACTTCTCCCGGAGAAACGTTTTCAAATGCTTGCAGATCGCTACGACAAAGAACAGGCTGAACTGACCGAGAAGATTGAGCAGTACGAGCGGGAAGGCCGTGCTGAACACGATCAGCTGGACAAGATTCAGGATTTTATTGATGAAGTCAGCAAGTACGCTGGTATCACCGAACTGAACTATAAGATTCTGCATCAGCTGATTGACAAGATTCTGGTATCCAGAGCGGAAAAGGTCGATGGCGAATACGTCCAGAAAATCCAGATTTTCTACCGCTTTATCGGCCCATTGGATGCCATCGAGTAACAAAGTCAGAAAAGTCACCTCCGAGAACTATCCTACAGATGCAGGGCGCGAGGGTGAAGCGATTTTCCGTCGTGTGTATGCCCTTACAGGAAGCAAGCTCCCCATCAAGCGGCTGTGGATCAGCAGCATGGAAGATGCCGCTATCCAACAGGGCTTTGAAAGCCTGAAAGATGGCGCGGCCTATGACAACCTGTTTGCAGCGTCCGAGTGCAGGGCAAAAGCAGACTGGTTGATCGGCATGAACGGCACTCGTGCGTTTACGAAAAAATACGGCAGAAAGCAGACCATTGGCCGTGTGCAGACCCCAACGCTGGCAATGCTGGCCGAGCGGCAGGCAAAAATCCAGAATTTTGTAAAAGAACCCTATTACAAAGTGGAACTGTCCGGCGCGGGAGTGGTGGCGGTATCGGAACAGATGGCGCAGGAACAGGACGCGGACACCGTGCAGGCCGCTTGTGATGGCCAGTGCGCAGTGGTCGGCAGCATCGAACGCAAGAGGGTGGAGAAGAAGCCCCCGAAACTGTATGACCTGACGACCTTGCAGCGAGAAGCAAACCGATACTACGGCCTGACCGCCAGCCAGACCTTACAGGCATTGCAGGAATTGTACGAGGAAAAGCTGGTGACATACCCCAGAACGGACAGCCAGTTTGTGACGGAAGATATGCGTAAGACGGTGGAATCTCTGGTGCTGGCCTTGGACGGCGCGGCGGCAGATGTAAGCTGTGTTATCAACAACAGCAAGGTCACAGACCACCATGCAATTCTGCCGACCATGCAGGGCGCAAAGTGCGACAAGGAAAAGCTGTCCGAAACCAAACAGAAGATTCTTTCGCTCATTATCTGGAAGCTGGTGCAGGCTGTACAGCCGCCGTTCATCTATGAGGATATTTTGGTGACGGTATGCTGCCAGGGCAGGAACTTCACGGCAAAATATAAGGATGTTTTGCAGCCCGGATATACAGCAAAGCCTGTTCCATTCGTGGAGCCGGAAAAGGACAAGGATGTGCCGCTTCCGAAAAAGCTGGAACAGGGAACAGTCCTTCCTGTGGTACGGACCGAGAAAAAGCAGGGCTTTACTTTGCCGCCGAAAGTCTACACCGAGGATACCCTGCTGTCTGCGATGGAAACGGCGGGCAACAAGGAATTTGAAAAAGACACCGAGAAGAAAGGGCTGGGAACTCCTGCGACGCGCGCCGCAATTCTGGAGAAGCTGGTATCCTCCGGCTATGTGCAGCGCAAGGGCAAGCAGATGATTCCCACGGAGGACGGGGTGGCTGCGATTCACAACATCCCGGACTATCTGAAATCTGCCAGTATGACAGCCGAGTGGGAAAATGACCTGCTGCGGATGGAGCGCGGCGAAATCAAGCCGCACGACTTTATGCAGGGCATCCACGGCCTGCTCGACAAGATGCTGGCTGACCTGCGGCAGATTCCTGGCGTCGCGGCGACTCCCTATTATAATAAGGTAGGCGTGGGCAGCTGCCCGGTCTGCGGAAACCCTGTGCATGAGAGTAAACTCAGCTTTTGCTGTGCAGACCGCAGTTGCAAATTTGCTCTCTGGAAAGAAAGCAGATACTTGTCCAACATGAGAAAGACGCTGGACAAGAAGATGGCGGCAGATCTTTTGAAGAAAGGCCGCACCCATGTAAAAGACTTTTATTCCGCGAAAAAAGATAAGACATTCGCAGCCGACCTCGTGATGCGGATTGAGGATGGCCGCGCACAGTACAGTCTGGAATTTCCGAAAACGCCGATGAAGAAGAAAACGTAAAGGGGGTACACCTTGCCAAAAGTCAATGATATTCGTGAACTGGCGCAGAAAAACGCGCTGTATGTCAGCAACTCCCCACGGGATTGGATGGGCTATCTGGATGTGGCGGCACGGCTATACCGCTACTCGTTCAGTGATACGCTGCTTATCCATGCACAGCGGCCTGATGCGACTGCCTGTGCAGAAATGAAGCTGTGGAACGGGAAAATGAATCGCTGGGTCAATCGCGGTGCAAAGGGCATCGCCCTGATTGACGATACTGGGCCGAGAATTGGGCTGCGGTATGTGTTCGATATTTCGGATACCCATATTGTCAATGGCGGCAGAACGCCGCTGCTGTGGAATCTGGACAGCCACGAGCATGAGCAGGCTATCTTAGACCATCTGGCAGATACTTACGGCCTTTCGCAGACGGACAGCATGAACGCCGCTCTGATGGAACTGGCGCAGCAGTTGACCGCCGATAATCTGGATGAAGCAATGGACGGTCTGGCCTATGAGGTGGCAGACACGTTTCTGGAAGAACTGGACGGAGATAACATCCGTGTCCGCTTCCGGGAACTGATGGCGAACAGTATCTTCTATACGCTTTCCCGCCGCTGTGGGCAGGAGCCGATGGATGTGCTGGACGATGATGATTTTATCCGCATCGTGGATTTCAATAAGCTGCCTGTGCTGTCGTTCCTTGGCAATGCGGTTTCCGAACAGTGCGAAGCAGTCCTTTTCGACATTGGCCGCGAGATGCGGAAAATTTACCAAAAAGAATTTACGTTACAGCTTGAAAAATCCGTTCACAGCTTGTATAATACCAATACGGACTTTAGCGCATTAAAGCACGAAACAAAAGAGACCACGACCAAAGGAGGACAAGAAAATGGAGTTGACGTATCATCGCAAGGGAGATTACCTGTTCCCGAATCTGGCCGTGAAGGACGAGCCGCAGACCATCGGGAAGTACGGGATGCTGCGCAGGACGTACCTGAAAGAGAACCGCAAGAACTGGTATCAGAGTATGCTGATGAGCAGCAAACTGAATCAGCACTTGGCGCAGATCGAGGAAGCAGCGGAGAGCCGGATGGAAGTCCTGTTGGACAGCCTGAACGAGAAGTATCCGGCTCCGAGCAAGGAGAAAGACCCGCTGACATGGGCAGCGCACCAGAACAGCCTGACGGAGATGGCCGAGGAGATCGTGCTGAAGGAATTGGTGTACAATTAACCGAAACGACAACTGAACAGGATTTGAGTGAAGCAGAGGAAGAAATAGCCTCTGCTTTTTCTTTTCCTGATCTGCCCACCGTGGAACAGCAGATCCGCGCCATTGAAGCACCGATCCAGGCGCGGTATGCAGATGAAATCGCACTTGATCCCGAAGTCGTCGATGAAATCCTGCGCACAGGCAGCAACCGCAGCAAGGGTCAGCTGCGCCTGATTTACAATTTCATGGTCGAGAAAACCCCGGAAGAATATACGGAGTTCGTGAAAAACGAATACGGTACGGGTGGCAAGGGCTTTGAAATCGACGACGCAAAGTATGCAGCCTGGTTCGATGATCTGGGGCTACGCATTGCGGCAGGGAACACCGCAAAGGGCGGCACGATTGCCAATGCGTTTTTGTCATGGGAGGATGTGAGCAGTCGCATCCATGAACTGCTCCGGCAGGGTGAGTATGCACCGCAGGCGGTTCTGGATGCTGCACGGCAGAACGCATTGCAGGAACACGCACAGGCGTTGGCCTACATGGAACGCGACTTGGCAGATGGTGTTGCCGAAGCAGTCTTTCAAGATGCAGAAATCTTTAGGGGCGGTTTCCCGGCACTGACGGACAGACTGGCGGGCTTGCTGGATGATACGGCGTTTTTAAGCGATCTCAACGAGAGATTATCTGCGCTGGGAGAAGCCTATGCCGAAGATAAAGACCTGATGCGGATGCACTTTTATAAGCCGGATAAAGTGGCGGCTCTGTTCCAGCAGTTTGCAAAGCCCTATCAGAATTACGCGGCACGGGATGGCTTTCACTGGAACGAGTACAAGAAATTTATCACGGAAGATGAAATCAATGCGTATTTCACACGGGGCAGCAATTATTCGGACAGTCGGCTGGCGATCTATTCATTCTTCCTGAATCACGAGGACAAAAAAGAGCGGGCTGACTTTCTGAAAGACCATTATGGAATCGGCGGCTGCAGCCATGCGCTCAGCGGTGCGGATGATTCTCACGAAAATCACGATGGCAGAGGTATTTCGCTGGAGCACGGTACATATGGAAACCCGGATGCCAGAGTGCATCTGAACTGGAATCAGGCGGCAGGCCGGATAGATCAGCTTATCCGTGACAGCGAATATCTGAAGCCTGCGGACTATTCCCGGATGTCTGTCTATGAACGGGAATGGATGGCAATGCGGGTGATGGGGTTCTATCACCATCTGCCGAACGAAGTAGAACGGCCTTATCTGCAAGACCTTTACCATGAAGAAGGCCGAAAAGCTCTTGTCGAAAAGCTGGCAGACTCCGAACAGGCGGCTGAACTGCTAGAGCAGATGGATAATGCGCTGCTGTCCGTGCCGATGGATTCAGAAGAATATGAGAGCAAAGCAGAATCACTCTCTATCCTGCACCAGTATGTTGAAGGAACGTACACAATTTTCCCGGAAAAGAAGCAGGCTGTTGAGATTGCGGCTCCTGAACACAGGCAGATGTCCATGCTGGACTTCATGGAGCAGGAGCCGCAATCGAAAGAGCAGTCAACCGCCGCAGCGGTTGAGGAACCCCAAAAGGCGAAAGTCGTTGCGCGGTATCAGTCAACGGTGATGATGCAGGATGGATATATCGAGGATATTGCGATTTTGCAATTTCCAGATGGAAAATTCTATAACCACTACAACTATGATGAAGAAAAAGGTGAGGGTGCGGCAGAAACAGGGCCGTTTAACAGTCTAAATGATGCAAAAGCTGTCATTAGTCAAACGAGAGAAGATGCAAAAGCCGTAGAATCGTTTGAAAATCAGCCCAAGCAACTGTACAGCAGAGAAAACGGCAGTTTTTTGTATCTGGACAACAACCATCTTTACCGCATTGAGCGTTCCAATGCGCATGACGTTTATCTGAAAGATATGGAAAATTCGGCGGTGGCAGGCCGAGTTATTCCGTTACCGTCTTATAGCGAAACGCTGGCGAAGAATCCGCTGAACGATTTTCTGAAACTGAACGCAGACCAGACTCAGAAAGACAGCCGCAGCATCTACAAAGAATGTCTGTACACCTTGCTGGAGAAGGTAGAGCGCAGCGAGATTTATCCGTTGCTGCGTGACCGCGATACCACCGAGGAAGAAGCGGAAAATCTGATCCGAGAGAAAATCGAGGATTTGTTTGCTTCCGGCGAGGTGGAAAATGCCGTTTATTCCGAAGCCATCGACACATGGGCGCACTTCGGAGAGTGGATTCAGGAAGATATTTTCCAGCGTACCTATCAGGACGTTATTACGGACAGCCGGGATGCCGTTGCACTGTATCAGGATAGCATGGACGCACCGCAATGGGTACGCGGTATCATGGTTCCGTATGCAGTGAAAGAAGAAACCGTTGAAGCGACTTTGCAGCCGATGCCACTCGATGCCGCCAATGAGTATAACGCGCTGAAAGAGCGTTACCCGGATGCACTGGTCGGCTATGAGCAGTACGGACACTTTGAGTTTTACGGCGAAGATGCAAAGCGCGTTTCGGCACTTCTTGGAACGAAAATTCTGGAAAAGGAAACTGCGCTCGGCAAAGTAGAGGTATCTGGTTTCCCGCGTGAACAGTGGGCGGCGCAGGCAATGAAGCTCTGGAAGCAGGGAGAGAGTGTATACCTGTCCGAGCAGGAGGAAGATGGAACCCATGCCCAAACGAAATACTTCCGCAGAGAGGAATATCTGCCAGTCAATACGATTATTGAACTGGACGATAGAGAGTTCCGTGTGGATTCGGTCAACTTTGAGCAGGGAACCGTCAGTTTGCAGGACATGACCCTTGCGAAAGAAGCCCGGTATCCGATTTTCCGAACGGAGCCGCTGGAGTACATTCGGCATTTGTACGAACAAGCAGAAGTACCGATGGAAGAAGCGGTGGAAATTACGGTCTTTACTGCTCTGCACAATGCAGGTGTGGCCTATGAGGATTTCTCCCCTGAGCAGATGGATGTGATCTATTCGGTGGCAGAATCGGGTGGCGAATTGGATGAACTGCTCAATCCTGACTTTCCTCCCGAACAGATGCAGCTGATCGCAGATGTGCAGAACCGAACGGATGCTATCAGCCGTGCGGCGGCAGACGAAGCCCTTGAACCGCTGACCCAGCAGCCCATGACCCCGGCAGAGGTCAACCATGCACGGCGGCAGCACAATCTTCCGCTGGAAAATGGTGCGGAGGAACAGCCTGCACCGCCCAAACAGGAGCCTATCAACTTCCATATTGAGGACAACGACCTCGGTGCAGGAGGGCCGAAAACGAAGTACAAAGCCAATGTGGAGGCCATTCGACTGCTGAAAACGCTGGATGCAGAGCAGCGGCAGGCCACCGCAGAGGAACAGGAGATTCTTTCCCGGTATGTGGGCTGGGGCGGTATTTCACAGGTGTTCGATGAAAAGAATGAGGATTGGGCGAAGGAATACGCCGAACTGAAATCGCGGCTCACGGCAGATGAGTACAAAGAAGCCCGCGCCAGCACGTTAAATGCGTTCTATACTTCTCCCACGGTTATCAAGGCGATGTACGAGGCACTGGACAATATGGGATTGTCCAAAGGCAACGTATTGGAACCGTCCTGCGGTGTCGGCAACTTCATGGGGCTTGTGCCGGACAGCATGGAGAAGATTCGGATGTACGGCGTGGAAATTGACAGCATTTCAGGCCGCATTGCACAGCAGTTGTATCAGAAAAACAAAATTGCCGTGCAGGGTTTTGAAACAATGCAGTTCCCGGATAGCTTTTTCGACTGCGTTGTGGGCAATGTACCGTTTGGCAATTACAAAGTGCCGGATAAACGGTATGACCGCCACAATTTCCTGATCCACGATTACTTTATAGCGAAAAGTCTTGACATTGTGCGTCCGGGCGGCGTGGTGGCGGTAGTGACTTCCAGCGGAACACTGGATAAGAAGGATTCCTCTGTCCGTGAATATCTTGCCAACCGCGCCGATCTGGTCGGTGCAATTCGATTGCCGAACAATGCGTTCCAGCGCAATGCCAACACGAGCGTAGTTGCAGACATTCTTTTTCTGCAAAAGCGTGACCGTGCAGCAGTCGAGCGGGCAGACTGGGTAGACCTTGGCGAAACGCCGGAGGGATACTCCATCAACCAGTATTTTGCGCAGCATCCCGAAATGGTGTTGGGCGAGATCACCACGGAAAGCACCCAGTACGGCAAGCAGGAAATCACGGTTAAGTCCATCGAGGGCGCAGACCTTGCACAGCAGTTGAAGGAAGCGGTCAGCAACATTCATGCAACCATCACGGAGCCGGAAATTTCCGATGATGAACTGGAAGAGCAGGAAGAACCCATCCCGGCAGACCCCAGTGTGAAGAATTTCAGCTTTACGAACGTGGACGGGCAGATTTACTACCGCGAAAACTCCTTTATGAACAAGGTGGAGCTGCCTGCCGTGACAGCAGAGCGAGTGCTGGGCATGATTGCCCTGCGTGAAACAACCCGGAAACTGCTGGATTGCCAGCTGCATGATGGTTCGGATGCGGAAGTGCAGCTTTTGCAGAATGAACTGAAACAGCAGTATACGGCATTTAAGGCACAGTACGGCCTTATCAACAGCACTGCCAACAAGCGGGCGTTCCGGCAGGACAGCAGCTATTGTCTGCTGGCATCGCTGGAAATTCTGGACGAGGAGAAAAATCTCAAGCGGCTGGCCGATATTTTTACCAAACGAACCATCCGTAAACCTGAGCCTGTTACTTCGGTGGATACGCCCAGCGAAGCCTTGGCACTCTCCATTGGAGAAAAAGCAAAGGTGGATGTGCCGTTCATGGCGCAGCTTTGCGGCAAGCCGGAGCAAGAAGTCACGGATGAACTGGCGGGCGCAATTTTCCGAAACCCTGTGACGCAGGAATGGGAAACCTCGGATGAATACCTTTCCGGCAATGTGCGCGAAAAGCTGGCAACGGCAGAGAAGTTTGCAGCGAACCATGCAGAATATCAAATTAATGTGGATTACCTGAAACGGGTACAGCCCAAAGATTTGGACGCTTCGGAAATCGAAGTGCGGTTGGGAGCAAACTGGATAAAGCCGGAGTATATCACGCAGTTTATGGCAGAGGTGTTCAAGACACCGAACTACTATGCAGGCATTGACATTAAGGCGACCTATTCGGAAATTTCTGGTGCATGGAATATTTCTGGCAAGTCGATGGATCGCGGAAATCCGCTTGTTACCAATACTTTCGGAACCATGCGTGTCAATGGCTATAAGCTGCTGGAAGATGCACTGAACCTCCGCGACACCAAAATCTACGATACGATTCACGATGCGGATGGTGACCATCGTGTGTTGAACAAGCAGGAAACGATGCTTGCGCAGCAGGCGCAGGAATCCATTCGGGAAGCGTTCAAGCAGTGGATTTTCAAGGATTTAGACCGCCGCGAGGATTTGTGTGCGACCTATAATCGGATTTTCAATGCGATTCGCCCCCGTGAGTATGATGGCAGTCACATTCGTTTTGAGGGAATGACCCCGGAAATTTCCCTGATGCCGCACCAGAAAAATGCGGTGGCGCACATTCTGTACGGCAACAATACGCTGTTGGCGCATTGCGTAGGTGCAGGCAAGACTTTCCAGATGATTGCTGCCGGCATGGAAAGCCGCAGACTGGGCTTGTCGCAGAAAAATCTCTATGTCGTGCCGAACCATCTCACCGAACAATGGGGCGCGGACTTCCTACGGCTCTATCCCAATGCGAATGTGCTGGTAGCAACGAAAAAAGACTTTGAACCCAGCAACCGTAAGCAGTTTTGCTCCCGGATTGCAACGGGTGATTACGATGCCATCGTGATAGGACATTCGCAGTTTGAACGTGTGCCACTTTCCCCGGAACGGCAGAAAGCCATTATCGAACGTCAGATTGATGATATTACGCTGGCCTTGGCCGATGCCCGGAGTGAGGATAGCCGCAGTTTCACGGTCAAGCAGATGGAAAAAACAAAGAAAACGCTGGAAGCAAAGCTGCAAAAGCTGAACGACCAGGCGAGAAAGGATGATGTAGTTACATTCGAGGAGTTGGGTGTTGACCGCTTATTTGTCGATGAATCGCATTTTTATAAAAATATGTTCCTCTACACAAAAATGAGGAACATTGCAGGTATCGCCCAGACCGATGCACAGAAATCCAGCGATATGTTCGCAAAATGTCAGTATTTGGATGAACTGACAGGCGGCAAAGGTGTGACCTTTGCAACAGGAACCCCGGTCAGCAATTCGATGGTGGAACTTTACACCATTATGCGGTATCTCCAGTATGACACCTTGCAGAAGATGGGGCTGAGCCACTTTGATGATTGGGCGGCATCCTTTGGTGAAACCGTTACGGCCATCGAGCTTTCGCCGGAGGGAACGGGCTATCGTGCGAAAACACGATTTGCACGGTTCTTCAATCTGCCGGAATTGATTTCGCTATTCAAAGAGTCGGCAGATGTGCAGACAGCGGATATGCTGAATCTGCCTGTGCCGGAAGCAGAGTACATCAACGAAGTGTTGAAGCCCAGCGAAACGCAGGAAGAAATGGTGAGTTCTTTTGCAGACCGCGCCGAAGCCGTGCGCAATGGCAATGTGAATCCCAGATTCGATAATATACTCAAAATCACCAACGATGGCCGAAAACTGGCACTCGACCAGCGGCTTATCAATGATATGCTGCCGGACGAGCCGGAAAGCAAGGTCAATCGCTGCGTGGAAAATGCGTTCAAGGTCTGGGAAGAATCTGCTGCGGATAAAGGAACACAGTTGATTTTCTGCGACTTATCGACACCCAAAGCGGATGGTACGTTCAATGTGTACGATGGTGTGCGGGAAAAGCTGGTGGCAAAAGGTGTTCCCCGTGAAGAAGTAGCGTTTATTCACGAGCACAACACCGAAACGAAAAAGGCAGACCTGTTTGCAAAGGTGCGCGCCGGACAGGTGCGTGTCCTGATGGGGTCTACGCCGAAACTTGGCGCAGGAACCAATATTCAGGATCGGCTGATTGCCCTGCATCATCTGGACTGTCCGTGGAAACCCTCTGATTTGGAACAGCAGGAAGGCCGTATTCTCCGTCAGGGCAATCGAAACAAAAAGGTAAAGATTTTCCGCTATGTCACTGAAAATACGTTTGATTCGTATATGTGGCAAATTTTGGAGAATAAGCAGAAGTTTATATCCCAGATTATGACTTCTAAATCTCCTGTCCGCGCCTGCGATGATGTGGATGATACCGCGCTGTCCTATGCCGAAATCAAAGCATTGGCAACAGGCAATCCCTACATCAAAGAAAAGATGGACTTGGATATTCAGGTCAGCAAGCTGAAACTGCTGAAAGCCAACCACACCAGCCAGATTTATAGCCTTGAATCGGATATTGCTCGACGCTATCCGCGAGAAATCGCTGCGGCAAAGGGACAGATTGAAGCCCTGCAAACCGACATTGAAGCGGCAAAACATCTCTTGGCGCAGGATAAAGAACATTTTGCTATGGAAATCAGCGGAAGGGTATACACTGACCGCAAGGAAGCAGGTGCAGCGATCATCGAGGCTTGCAAGGCTCTGAAAGCGGCTGACACGGAGGGCAGAGTCGGTAAATATGGTGCATTTGAACTGCACTCCCGATTTGACAATTTCGATAAGCTGTTCCGGCTGTCCATCAAGGGTGCATGGAATTACTCAATGGAAGTTGGCAAAGACCCGCAGGGTAACGTCCTGCGTATCACCAATGCGCTGGCTGGCATCGAAAGAGCATTGCCGCAAGTGGAACGCAGACTGGAAACCTTGGAGCAGCAGTTGGCACAGGCAAAGGAGGAAGCAAAATGCCCCTTTGTGCATGAAGATGAGTTGGCAGAAAAATCTGCGCGCCTTTCGGAATTGAACGCCCTGCTCAACATGGATGAAAAGGGCAGTGAGGATGCACTGGGCGTGGACGAAGATGCCGCCGAAACCGAAGTGGCCGATAAGCCGCGCCAGCCTGTGAACTATGCAGGACGCGTTGCGGAGCGTACTGCGGACAATGTGCGGAAACCCTCTGTGCTGGTACAGCTTCATGCAAAACAGGCAGAGCGTACCGCAGAACCGCCGAAACTCCAGAAGCGGAAAAGTCACGATATGGAATTGTAAATGAGAACCGCCCCGTCAGTTTTGTCTGGAGGGGCATTTTTTTTGAAGGAGGGCATTTGCTGACATTAACACCGATCAATCTGAAAACCGCAAACGCATTTGTGCAGCAGTATCACCGTCACCATAAGCCGACGCGGGGACATAAATTCTCTATCGGCGTATCGGAAAATGGTGCGTTGGTGGGTGTTGCTATCTGCGGCAGACCTGTGGCGCGGCGGCTGGACGATGGCTATACGCTGGAAGTCAACCGCCTGTGTACGGATGGAACGCCGAACGCTTGCAGCATTCTGTATGCGGCGGCGTACCGTGCTGCACGGGCAATGGGCTACAACAAAGTTGTCACTTACATTTTGGACACGGAAAATGGCAGTTCTTTGAAAGCTGCTGGGTATACCTGTGAGGGCAGAGCCGGGGGCTTGGAATGGAACGGCGAAAAAGCACCGAAACAGGCCGACCAGTATCCGCGCCAGATGAAAACACGATGGGTCAAGAAGAAGGAGGGCTTGCATGGCAGTTGACCGCAAACAGCAGATGAAAGAAATTACGGAACGGCTGGAGCAGGGTGTAAAGGACATTTTTACATCGGAAATGTACACGATGTACCTGCGCACGATGGCAAAATTCCACAATTACAGTTTCAACAATACACTGCTGATCGCTATGCAGCGGCCTGATGCCACACTGGTGGCGGGATTCCAAGCATGGAAGAATAAGTTCAACCGCTACGTCAAGAAAGGCGAAAAGGGCATCCAGATCATTGCCCCGGCTCCCATCAAGGAAGTGGAAGAACGTGAGAAAATCGACAAGGATACGGGGCTGGCGGTGCTGAACGAAAACGGTGAGCCAGAAATGGAGCGTATGGAATATGTGATTCCACGCTTCCGCGTGACAACGGTTTTTGATGTTTCGCAGACGGATGGTGAACCGCTCCCGTTGCTGGAAGTAAATGAACTGACCGCCAGCGTCAAGGATTATGCGCTGCTTACGGCGGCAATCGAACAGGTATCGCCTGTGCCGATTCGGTTTGATGAAATCGAGGGGGAGGCCAAGGGGTATTACAGCGACATAGAAAAAGAAATCTGTGTCCAGACGGGCATGGGGGAAAGCCAGACGATCAAGACGATGATCCACGAAGTCGCTCATGCAATGCTGCATAACAGCGATTTGATGGAGCAGCGCGGCGAGGAAAAAGACAGACTGACAAAAGAAACCGAAGCAGAAAGTATTGCGTTTACAGTCTGCTCGGCTCTGGGCATTGATACATCTGACTATTCTTTCCCGTATGTGGCAAGCTGGGCAAGCGGAAAGGAGTTAAAAGAACTGAAAGATTCGATGGATACGATTCGATTGACTGCTGCCGATTTTCTGGAAAAGCTGGAAGCGGCGGTGGCAGAACGGAGTGCAGAGCGCATGACTGCAATGCAGTATGCGGAAAAGCTGATTGGTGACAAAGAGCAGGAAAAGACAATTTTTGATGATGAGCAGCGAAACCTCATCGTAAATTTTGCTTTCAAGCTGGATGATCGGGCAGCAACGGAAGAACTGGTGAACGGTCTGGCGGCTGCACAGTCTGAGAACGATAAAGAAGTAGTCAACCGCCTGATGTACGATGCACAGGAGAAAATTGAAAATCTCCCGGATGGGATGATTGGCGTTTCGGAAATGCACGACTATGGCTATCTGAAAGATGATGTGCTGCCGCTGACAAAAGAAGGCGCAAGGGAATGGCATCGGGCTGGCGAAAAAATCTATCCGCTGTTTAAGGATGGTGCGGCAGGAGAGTTTGCCAGCAAAGAACAGATTGAGCAACATGACGGTATTTTTGGCATCCGAACGGACACATGGGAAAGGATTCTGCTGGAACAGCAGGAAAGCTATCTGGAAGATGATTTTGCACATCCAGAGTTTCCGCTTTCGCCTATCAGCAGGGAACAAGCTCTGCGGCTGTTTGATGAGGGAAAGCAGATTTACTTTGTCCGTACAAGTCCATGGCCGACAATCGTCACAGAACGCGCAGAAATTGAGCGCGGAAGTGATGTGTTCCAGATTGCTTCATCCGATTTGGTGCTGGAACCGAGCAAGGAAGATTCACTGCTGCACAGCGGTGAAAAGCAGTTCGGCATTTACCAGATCACTGACCGTGACCCGGAACATGACTACCGCTTCATGGGACTGGATTTTGTGCAGAAGAAAGGCGTGACAGTTTCACGTGCAAATTATGACTTGATTTATGCCGCGCCGCTCACGAATAAGGATACGCTGGAGGCAATCTTTGAACGGTTCAACATCCAGCGTCCTGCAGACTTTACGGGCCATTCTCTGTCTGTCAGCGATGTGGTGGTACTCAACGATGGCAGTACAGTCAAAGCCTACTATGTGGACAGCATTGGATTTGCCGAACTGCCGGAATTTTTCAAGGAAAGGAATATGAATTTGCAGAAAGAAACTCTCTTGAATGAAGAATTGCAGGAAATCGAAATCTTCGATAAGCCCGGACTTTTCAGCAATGGCCGACTGCGGGATGAAGAAGTGCCGGAGGGCTTATACCGCTATGATCTGCGCGGCTCGGACTATGACCCCGGCCAGCCTGTTACGGTGGAGAAAAATGTGGTGGTGAACCATGCGGCATCTGTCCTGATGGCAGAAGAACTTGACCTTGGCGCAAAAGGGCGGCTGGAACTTGGAGAGGAAGGACTGAACTTTACAGGTGCAGAACTGACCGTGCGAGAGTTCATGGAGGAACAGCAGCAGAAAAGAAGCGGCCTGATTCACGGCGATTCCGACCGTATCACGGTTGAGGGGCATATCGGCACATGGTATGCCGTTGATGAAACGGAAATCGGCGGCGAGAAGTTCTTCCTGCTGGAACATGAGGAACACGGCGACATGGCGGCCTGCGTTGCAGTCAATGAGCAGGGCAAGCTGGTGGCAGAGGATTTGTGGAATGGCTTCGACGATGGTTTTCTGGACGCGGTAAAAGAGTATCTTTCTGAAAAATGGAATATGCCGAATAAGGATGATGTGGTATCGGAGATCATTGAAAAGGCTGTGCCTGTGCCGGACAACAGCGCACAAGACTATTCGGATGTTCCCGTATACTATGAGCCGTTCTCTTATGCGCAGGAACATGGCGAAGTGGATTTGTACCGCACGTCCTATCGGATGAACAGCGAGTGCAAGCAGGCTATCCATGAAGCGATTGCGGACAACTATGACGGGATGCACCTTGGGGATGATGCAGTGAATCAGGTGGTGCAGCAGTACGGCATGGAGCGCGTGGGCTACATCTTAGCAAACACTCTGCACCACAAAAGCTACGATGGCCGCTTTTCTGCCAGCAATAAGGAATGGGCAGAACAGGTCAGCACCCCGGAGCATAACGCAGAGCGTATGACGTTCCGCACGGATTGGGTGGTTGACAGTCATCCGGCTGTTCTGAACGGCTTTGTGACGATGTACCGGGATGAACTGGAAGCGCAGAAAAAACTGGAGCAGGAGCAACCTTTCGTAAAGCATTTCTATGTGGTCGAAAATTTGCAGGCCGCACCTTTGAAAATTGAGCGGTTCGGAAATCTGGACGATGCAATGTCGCAGTATCAGGCACTTCCCAGCCATTACATGAAAGCTCTGGGCGTGGAGAAAAATCCTGATCCGCTGCCGGGTTCACTGGATATTTTACAGTGCAAGAACGGCATTGACACCATCGTGGAGGACTACAAAACGGTTCCGGGCTGGGATAACCCATATATCCAGAATCATGTTGTGCAGCCGTTGCAGGGGGCTTTGGCCGTGCAGGATGTGGAAGTGGCCTACGAACTGCCGGATGCCTATTTCTACATTCAGACCTGTGATGATGGATTCGACTATACCTTATATAATAAGGACTTCACAGAACGAGATGGCGGCGTCCTTGAAACGGATGGGGATAAGCCTATTCAAGAAGCTGTGACGGAATTGCTCACAGAGTTCGGCTATAATGCAGCAGAGGGCGGCAGGGTCATGGATGCCGCAGAACTGCGAGAACAGGCTGATACGGTGGCAGAGCAGCAGGCAGAAGTTTTGAAAGAAAAGCTCGCCGCAGAAAAACCTGCACCGAAAGAAACTCTCAGTTTTTATGCTGCGGAGTGCTTGGAGTTTACGTTTGCAGGAGAGTTCCACGATCATCTGACGATGGAAGAAGCCTTAGAAGCCTATGATAAGATTCCGGCCAATCGGATGAACGCCGACAAGTGCATTGGATTCTGCATCGAGGAAGATGGCGGCTTTGTTGGAATGTATGAGTTGGTCGTGAATGATAAAGTGCAGCGCGAGAACATCAATTCTATCAACTATTTCAGGGATGACAAACTGGTGCAACAGGCCATTTCCGATACGGAAGAACTGATGGCAGTGCGGCAGAAGAACAAAGAGCAGGAGCGTGGCAGCACGAAGAAGTCTGTTCTGGAAGCCTTGCGCGGCCTGAAAGCCAAGAAGCAGGAGCAGCCTGAACAGGATAAGCCGAAGAAAGCGAAAAAGAAAGGGATGGAGTTATGAGCAATGTGCGTTTTGATGAACTGGAATTGATGCTGGTGGCGATGTTTGAACAGCCGACACTCAAAGATACAATTCAGGTGTTGATGGAAGTTCAGCCGCTTGTGGCAGAGGATGCAGAGATGGCCGCACTTGTTCAGCAGACCATTCCGAAGATGCGGCAGTTGAATGAGCCGCAGTTCAAAGGCTTGGAACTGGAATGGCATAGGCCGGAGGAGCCAGAAAAGGAGAAAGCGTAAAATGATAAACCAGTATAGAGTTTTCCAAATCAAAGAGGTGCATCATCAGCATTGGGCAAAATCCTATACACAGCAGATAGAGGACGGGTTTCTGATTCACCATCAGAATTACCAGAGTGCTTACAAAGGAAAGCCTGCGCCCAGTGATACTCCGATGACGGCTCGAAAGCGGTTGGAAGAAAAACGGCCAAACACATTTGTAGGACGCTCGTTTGGTGTTGGCGATGTGATCGTATGGGATGAAGAAAAGGACCGTAAGTTTTTCTACGTCGATAAAGAGGAACTGGTGGAATTTGGCGGCTTTATGGATGCTGATGCAGCCGGAAACACTGTCGTCTACATGGTTCCCAATTATCAGATTGATGGAAAGACTGGAACGTGGCTTCCGTATGACAGCGAAGTTGTCGATGGCGTTTGCTTTTTTATGATGCGTAATGAGCAGCGCAAAGATGCCGTTTCGCCAATCGTGGTAGACAGCAAAGGCGTATTTGTGACGGATGCTCCGAACGGCTTTGAAAATGTTCGTGCAGTTCTTACGGAATATGTTCGTCGTGCTGAAAAAGAGCAGCAGGATATGACCGAACATGAGAAATGCCTGACGAACGGAACGTATGAACGTGCGCGAGAGTCCGGCACGGAGCAGAATTACGACATGATAGATGGCTGCGTGAACAATGTGCCGAAAAAGCCACGGCGCATTGGTGGCAGGTGGTCGGTGCTGGATCGACTGCATATCAAGCAGGCAGAGCGGAAACAGAAAGAGCAGACTAATCAGCAACAACAGGAGCGAAGCCGTAAAACCTAAAAATCCGTTATGATGCAGAGTGGTGGTTCCCCTAAAAAGGAACTGCCACTTTTTTATTGAAAGGTCTTGCTATTCGTAAAATAGTTGTACATAATAGAGAAAAATAAGAAAACGGGGGGAACTAAGGTGCAGGGCTGCGAAGAAAAAGAAAGAGTTCTTCTGCTATGGGAACGGGCATTAACGCTGTTTTACGAGAATGATACAGAATTGTTTGTTACAGGGGTGCAGGAACGAACGATTGCTGGCAAAATCGCAATGCACATGGATAAAATCTATCGAGAAATCTTCCCGATGCCAGAATTGGTGATTGATATTGAATATAACCGTTCAGGCGCAAACAGAAAGCCTAACTACCTGTCAACAAAAGAAAAAAGTTGGACTGCACCAGATATTGTTTTACATAAAAGGACGAACGATGATGACAACATTTTCTGCTGTGAGATGAAAAAGGATTCTAAGCCCGGAAAATACGATGCAGCAAAAGTGAGAAGCCTTATACATCATAGACATTACAAATTTGGAGTTGACCTATATAAAATAAATGAGAATGTAGCAAAAATGACGGTGTACTACTTGAAGGAAGGATATAAACGATGTCAAAAAGAAGAATACTTTTTCAACCGTAAAACTAATCGAATCGAACCATTGAAAGCATAGAAACAAAAGAGAGCAGGTACAAGACCTCATTAAAGGAAGGTCTTGTACCTGCTTTTTTCGTCTGTATCAAATAGATTGCTCGTGACTGCGCTTGGGCTGAGTACGGCTGTGCTGCTGAGTGTGTTCTGTTTCAAAGATCATATCTACATTCCTGCAAGCGGTTTGCAGTTCATGGTAGTAGTCTTTGAGGTAGGTGTAACTTTCGTATTGTGCAGTTCTCGTGGAAAGCAATTTTTCCTTTTCTGCCCGTAAATCTTTCATCGTGGGAATCGTACCATCTGGGGAATTGCGTTTTAAGAATTGAACAGCTTCTTCGTATCTGGCAATTTCATCCTGATGAGCAGAACGGTACATCTTCTTATTGCCTGCCTGCAAAAATTCCTTGTATGTAGCCTTTGTGGAAAGATATTGTCCCAGATAGTGAATATTTTCGTTCAGCAGCTTCAAGTCAGCATCGGTGGATTTTGCTGCATTGCGGGCATCTGACATTTTTGTAGATAGTTCGTCACGAGCCTTTTTCAAATCTTCATAGCTGTCATAACCGTGCTGTTGTACATAAACGATGGTATTTGCCATCTGCTGCAAATTGGAAATTTTGACTTTCTGGGCATAAGCGCGGCTTTGCTGGGCTTTTACGCAGTCTTGTAAATTTACCACCAGACGGAGATTCGATTTAATATAGAGAACGGCAATGGGGTCAGCAACACTCCATTGCTGTTTTTCTTTTGCGGCGGTGATTGCATTGCTTTCAAAAAGCGTTAGAAGATGTTCGCGGTCAAAACTGGTTCCCAGCGTTCTGGCAGATATATATTTCTCTCTGTCAGGCAAAAGATAACTGAATCGGCCTCGATGGTCTTTTACCAAAATGTTGGATTCAGTTTGAAGCAGGCGACTGAATTCTTCAAAAGATGTTGCCTTCTTTGCCGCAGCAGTAATAGCGTCGCGCAGTTTATCTTTTTCCGTTTGAAACTTGGTTTTCATGGGCGTGAAGCCCTCTGCAACAAGTTCGGTGTTTAGTTTGTCCAGATTGATCTGCCCACGCTGTTTAGCATAATACTCCTGCTGCGTAATTTTGTTGACAGAGGGAGAAAGCAAATCAACTTGATTGAGATTTTCCCTCATGCAGATGTTCATAAGGGATTGCTGTAAGTGCTTCAGATAGTCTTTTGTCAGATGGTGCTTGTAGCCCGCCTTGCAGTCGATGGGGCGTTCCATAAAGGGCTGCTGCGGAACATCCAGTTTTCGCAGACTGTTGATTACGATATGCACATGGATATTGCCGCTGCCATTGTGACCGTCCATGTGAGTGCAGACTAACGCCTGATGCCCCGGAAAATTGGTTTTTACATATTCCATGCCGATGGCCTGCGCCCGTTCTCCTGTCAGTCCACACTCATCTTTGTCAGCAGGATCGAAGCTGATGAGATAGTGGTGAGTCTTGATTTCATCATAATTCTGATTCTTGTGGTACTGCGCATTAAGCATTTCGCACTCAACATCAAAAAGTTCCGGCTCACAGTTTATGCCCTCCAGCAGAATATCCCGGCGAAGGACCCAATTCCCGTTGGCATCCAGCAAAGGTTTCTTCAAAACCTCATCATGTTCGTATTTCAAATAGTCGAGCGCAGCACCATAGTCTGCACTTTTACCCGCAACGTGTTTTAAGATTGCCACGATAATCACCTGCCAATTCTGTGATTCCTTTTCGCATGGCGCGAAGGTCGGTCATGCAGCGATTGATTTCCTCCAGCATGGCACGGGACTGGATGCCACCGCTATTGAAGAAAGCTGCGATCTGGTTCAGATTGTTCCCAATGTGAGAAAGCTGTCTTGCAAAATCTCGCAGTTCTGCAATGTCAGCAACAATGTTGTAATGAACGTGAAGTTTTTCGGTTATGGCCTGTTTCCTTACATATACGGCAATGGGATAACCAGCCTGTTCAGCAGAACACGAAACCAGTGCGTACTCTACATCGGTAAATCGAACCATTACGTTATTAGTCCGTCTGATACTTTCGTCCTTTTTGGGTCGAGCCATAGTGTGATCCTCCTGCATTTTATAGTTGCGAAGCAACTCCCGATAAGCCGTAGGCGTTCGGCTGCGAACACATTCATGTGGAGCCAGATAGCCAAAATCCAAGATTTTGTGCGTACCGTGGGAATGGGGAACGGAATCCCCATCAAGATTGCCGGGAACGAAAAATCACGAAAGTGAGTTTTGAGTTACCATAGGCGAATCTTGCTCTAAGATAGGAAAACCCCAGTGTTTGCAGTATAGCCCCAGTCTTTATCAAAAGAAGTGCTTCTATAAATAGGAATCCGCAGCCCCGATTTGGAATACACTTTTCAAATTTTTTTGAAATTTTTTCAAAAATTGTATTCCAAAATGCCCTTCTGGATTCCTATTAGTAAAGGGAGGATTGATTTCATGAAGCAGAAAGAGCGTTTTGATGAAAAGCCTAAACAGGAACATACGGAGCCTGTGCATCACAGAAAAGCCATCATCAAGGGCATCACCGTATATGAATCGTTCCGGCCAGAGGGCAGCGAACTGTGGGATTGCCTGCTGCAGAGTATGGGAAAGCACTGAAAAAGAAATTTTGAAAAATGTGCGCAGCAGCTTGATTTTAGTGTCACAGCTTGGTAAAATACAGACGGGTTAAGTGAATAGTGCAATCAAAAGCCATTAAC
>OCRP01000519.1_pt1 | contig 36208 bp, 23 predicted proteins | sample 1538871 | NCBI WGS metagenome assembly OCRP01 (sample SAMN04571731, study PRJEB22368) | human gut metagenome | biome: human gut; material: stool | host: Homo sapiens | place: Luxembourg | collected 2012-09-20 | reverse complement strand
CGGACCTGCTGTCTTAAGGGCAAAACTACTTTATGCAGACTGAGATGGAAGAGATGTTACCACCTAAATTGACGAAGAACCCATATTTTTTCAAATTGTCATCAAATATACATATTTTGTTTGCACAAATGCAAAAGAATGCACAAAATGCAAAACAAATAGTTTTTTCTTTTTAAAATGTTAAAAAAAGGAGGTACATGATTGAAACTCACATACCTCCAATAAATAAAATTTCTTAATATCAAGCCCCTACCCTGCCACAAACTTGAAGATGAAGACAACGGCGAGCACCAGCAGGGTGATGCTAAGGTCCTTAAACTTGAAGCAGCAGAGCTTCATGACCACATAGCTAAGCATGCCAAGACAGATGCCGTCGGCAATGCTGTAACAAAGAACCATGGTGATCATCGTGATGAAGGCAGGAAACGTCTCAGTCACGTCGGTGAAGTTGATCTTCTTTACCGCGTCGAGCATGAGCACGCCCACCATGACGAGAGCGCCACTGGTAGCGGCTGCTGGGATGAGCATGAACAGCGGGGCGAGGAAGAGGGCAAGGATGAAGAGCAGGCCCGTGAACGCCGATGTCAGTCCGCTGCGACCGCCCTCGGCAATGCCCGAAGCGCTCTCCACATAGGTGGTGATGGTTGAACTTCCGAGCATGGCACCGACTGTTGTGCCTATGGCGTCGCTAAGCATGGCCTCACGCACACGCGGAATGCTTCCATCGGGACGCACCACGCCTGCCTTCTCAGCCAGACCCACGAGCGTGCCCACGGTGTCGAAGATGTTGATGATGAGCAACGAGAAGATCACGATGGCCATGTCGAGGGTGAAGAGACCGTTGAAGTCGAACTGGCAGAAGATCGGCTCCAGCGAGTGGGGAGCCGACACGGGAAGCCATCCTTCAGGCAAGACGGTCACACCGAGCGGAATGCCGATAACGGTTGCCAGGATGATGGCAATGAAGAGCGACCCTTTGACACGACGTGCCATGAGCACACCACTCAAAAGGATGGCGATGATGCCGAGTATTGCCTCGGGGGTGAACTTGCCCAGAGCCACGAACGTGTCGGGGTTTGACACGATGATGTGGGCGTTCTTAAGACCTATGAAGGCAATGAACATGCCTATTCCTGCCGAGATGGAATGGCGCAGGTTGACAGGTATGCTGTCAAGAATTTTCTCACGAATGTTCAAGAAGGTAATAAGAACAAAGATTACGCCTTCCACAAACAAGGCAGCCAACGACTGTTGCCATGTGAGGTGCATGGCCTGACACATGGTGAACGCGAAGAACGCGTTGAGACCCATGCTCGGTGCTTGCGCAAACGGCAGCTTAGCCATGAAGGCGAGCAACAACGTTGCCACGGCTGCCGCAATGGCGGTGGCGGTGAAGAGAGCCCCTTTGTCCATTCCTGTGGTCGCGAGGATTGTCGGGTTGACGGCCAGGATGTAACACATCGTAAGGAATGTGGTGGCGCCAGCCACAAGCTCTGTTTTCACTGTCGACTTGGAAGAATCGTAACCAAGTGTTTTTTCTAAAAAAGTCATCTTGTTCTATAAAAGCATTAATCTTGGAAATAGACACGTTTCACGCGGTTGCTGATGCCCGTGAGCACCTCATAGGGAATGGTGTCGAGCACGTCGGAGAGAACGGTCACGGGAAGGTTGTCGCCAAAGATCTCTACAGAGTCGCCCTCCTTACAGTCGATGTCGGTAACGTCGATCATTGCCACGTCCATGCAGATGTTGCCCACATAAGGTGCCTTCTGTCCGTTTACCAGGCAATAGCAGTGGCGGTTGCCCAACTTGCGGTTCAGTCCGTCAGCATAGCCTATAGGTATGGCTGCAATTCTACTGTCGCGGTCGAGCGTTCCCTTTCTGCTGTATCCCACGGTCTCGCTTGCTGCCACGTTATGGATCTGAAGTATTGTTGTCTTCAGCGTCGACACATTGTTTATAATGTGGTTGTTGCGCGAGTCGATGCCATAGAGCCCCAGGCCCAGACGGCACATGTCCATCTGTCTCTCTGGGAAATGTTCTATGCCGGCCGAGTTGTCCATGTGTCTGATGATATGGTGCTGGAAGGCGGCCTGCAGCTCTGTGCTGCCCTTCTCGAAGAGAGCGAACTGTTGAGCAGAGAACTCGTCGAAACCATCGCTGTCGGAACCTACAAAATGGGAGAACACCGAACGCGGTATGATGGCGTTCTGATGCTTCAGACGGTCTATCAGCTCCTCCATGTCGTGCTCGGGGTCGAAGCCCAACCGGTGCATGCCGGTGTCGAGCTTTATGTGTACGGGGAATCCTGTCACGCCCTCACGCTCTGCTGCCTTGACAAGAGCATCGAGCAGACGGAACGAGTAGACTTCTGGCTCAAGGTCATAGTCGAACATTGTCTTGAAGGCCGTCATCTCAGGGTTCATAATCATGATGTTTGACGTGATGCCGTTCTTGCGCAGCGTCACACCCTCGTCGGCCACGGCCACAGCCAGATAGTCGACACGGTGGTCTTGCAGCGTCTTCGCAATCTCCACAGCCCCTGCTCCATAGCCATCGGCTTTTATCATGCACACAAGCTTGGTTTCGGGTTTCATGAACGAACGATAGAAGTTGAGGTTGTCAACCACAGCGTTGAGGTTCACCTCAAGCGTGGTCTCATGCACCTTGCGCACAAGCAGCTCGGTGAGATGGTCGAAGCCAAACTGTCGTGCTCCCTTCAGCAAGATAACCTCGTCGTGCAGATGTTTGAACATCTCGCTGGCGATGAAAGCCTCAACCGTGGGGAAGAAGCGTTGCTCACCGACGTGTATGCAGTTGGCGTTTTCACAGAGGTCGGGGCCTATACCTATAAACTTCTGCACGCCACGCTCCACAGCCAGTCGTGACACCTCCGAATAAAGCTCCATTGGCTGCAGACCCGACTGCAAGATGTCGCTAAGAATGAGTGTGCGGCGACGGTTACGGTGGTCGGGGCGGCGGTTCATAAAGTCGAGCGCAATGTCGAGCGAGTTGATGTCAGAGTTGTAGCTGTCGTTTATGAGCGTGCATCCGTGCTGTCCTTCCTTCACCTCCAGGCGCATGGCCACAGGCTCAAGCAGAGGCATGCGCTGCGCGAGCGTGTCGGCAGACAGTCCGAGATGACGAGCCACCACGGCACAGGTTATTGAGTTCATGACCGACGCATCATCGATGAACGGTGTCTCATAGCTTGCGCTCTCACCCTTATATATATAAGATATGTGTGTTGAGCTGTCACCCTTCTCCACCTTGCTCACAAAGAACGGTGCCTTGGGGTTGTGACGCGACCACGCGAGCTGCTCACCTTTGTAAGCCAACTGAGCGATGGTCTTTGTTGCCATCTCGTCGTCCATGCAGTAGACCACGCTCTTTGCGTCATGGAAGAGCGTGAGCTTCTCCTTCAGCTTGTCTTCCATAGACGCAAAGTTTTCCTGATGGGCAGCACCAAGACAGGTGAGCACACCGATGGTGGGCTGTATAATGTCGCGCAACGCCTGCATCTCACCAGGCTTGCTTATGCCTGCTTCGAAGAGCGCCACCTCCGACTGCTCGTCAAGCAGCCACACCGAGAGCGGCACTCCTATCTGTGAGTTATAGCTGCGTGGCGACCGTGTCACCACCATATCTGGCGAGAGCAGCTGCGAAAGCCATTCCTTTACAATTGTCTTTCCGTTACTGCCTGTTATGCCCACAACAGGGATCTGGAACTCATCGCGATGACGTTCTGCCAATCGCTGAAGCGCCTCACGCGAATCTACCACCTTCAAGAAGTTGGCATCGGGATAGCTTGCGCTGTAGTTGTGTGGAAGTGTCTCCACAACAAAGTTTCTCACGCCGCGACGGTAGAGATCTTCAATGTAGCTGTGTCCGTCCCTTCTTTCTGTCTTCAGCGCGAAGAACAGAGTCTCTTCAGGAAAGCAGAGCGAACGGCTGTCGGTGAGAAGGAAGCCTATTGTGGCCTCGCGGTCGCCGTAGCGTCGCGCACCAATAAGAGTGGTTACTTTTTCAATAGAATAAGTCATAATTATTTTTCTTCCATGTTTTATGCTGCAAAGGTAGTGCAATTCGAAGACAATACAAAAAAAGCAAGTTTTTTTTTATTGTTAAGATGCAGCCTACCTTATTTAAAGTTAGTGCAAAATTCCGATTAAGCGAAACAAATGAGAATTTTATTCTTATTTGTGAGCGTGAGGAATTTATCCAAAATTCCGATTAAGCGAAGCAAATGAGAATTTTATTCTTAAACAACCAGCCACAAATTAAAATTATTTATGCAGAAAAACAATCAATATGTCAGAAGAAATTATTACTTTTGCCGTTCGAAACAAAGCCTTGGGTCCACAAGGCCTCTTGGATAACACGAATTATTAAAATAAAAACATAGACATTTTTAGATTACAATTATGAGAACAAGAACAGCAAATTGGTTTGAGACAGCTGTGCGCTACGAGCGTCAGATGGAAGATGGCTTACAGAAGATGGTGACAGAGACATACGTTGTCGACGCATTCACATTCGGCGAGGCCGAGGAAGCTATCACCAAGGAGATGACAGCATTCGTCTCAGGCGAATTTAACGTAAAGAATATCACTCCCGCCAACTACGGCGAAATCTTCTTCAGCGACAACGCCAACGATGACAAATGGTACAAGGCAAAGCTCACATTCATAACTATAGATGAAAAGACATCTAAGGAGAAACGCACCAACACAAACTATCTTGTGCAGGCTGGCTCTTTCAACGCTGCCGTTAAGAACGTGGAGCAGGTGATGGGCACAACCATGGTCGACTATGTTATAGCCAACATGTCGGAGACAAAAATCATGGATGTGTACGAGCATCATGCTAAGACAAAGAAGGAGGAGGTCAACGACAAGCCCGAGTATGAGGCTGCCGAGGATGCCAAGAACGAGGAGAAGTAAAACCAATACAGGAGGACAAAAGAATGAGCACATTGAGTGACGTTGCCGCCAACCTGCAAGCCGTGCGCAACTCGCTTCCTGAGGGCGTGCGACTGGTGGCGGTGAGCAAGTTTCATCCTGCCGAGTACATACGCGAGGCCTACAACGCCGGACAGCGGGTCTTCGGCGAGAGCCGCGAGCAGGAACTGGCAAAAAAAGTGGAGGAGCTGCCCAACGACATTGAGTGGCACTTCATAGGACATCTGCAAACAAACAAGGTGAAATACATCGCTCCATATATTCACATGATTGAGGCGGTGGACTCACTAAAACTGCTGCGTGAGATAAACAAGCAGGCAGCTGCTCATAACCGCGTGATCAACGTGTTGCTGGAGCTGCACATAGCGCAAGAGGCGACCAAGTATGGTCTCTCTCCTAACGACCTCATGGCTCTGTTGGAGGGCAGCGAATGGCGCGAACTTAAGAACGTTCACATCAGTGGTCTTATGATGATGGCCTCCAACACCGACGACGAGGAGCAGATACGCCGCGAGTTCAGCGAGGGCAAGCAACTCTTCGACACGGTGAAGGCCCGTTTCTTCGCCTCCGACCCTACCTTCTCACAGCGCAGCTGGGGCATGAGCCACGACTATAAGATTGCCATCGGGTGTGGGTCTAACATCGTGCGTGTGGGAACAGCCATCTTTGGCGAAAGAGTGTACTGACCTTCTGTTTTGCCTATAAAAGTTAAGGCGGACATAAGCAACATCGTTTTGCTTATGTCCGCCTTTTTTTGTCACAAGAAGTTTTTTATCACAATAAGTTTTTTTGTCAAAATAAGTTTTTTATCTCAGTGTCTCTATTTCAAGTTGTCGAGAATGTAATCGCGACACTGCTCCATGAGCCATTTGGGTGTGCTGGTGGCACCGCAGATGCCCACTGTCTTCAGGCCCTTGACCCATGAGAGGTCTATCTCGCCGGGCTGCTCTATAAGCCTACTGTTGGGGTTCACCCTGCGACATTCGTTGAACAGCACCTTTCCGTTGCTGCTCTTGCGGCCGCACACAAACAATATGAGGTCATGACGTGAGGCAAACGCTCCGATGTTAGGCATGCGGTTGGCCACCTGACGGCAGATGGTGTCGAAGCTACGGAACGTGGCTGAGGGAGCGATGTGCTCCTGAATGTAGTCGATCACGCGGTGAAAACCGTCCAAGCTTTTTGTGGTCTGCGAGTAGAGGTAAATGTCGCGCTCGAAGTTGAGCTTCTGCTGCACATCCTCCACGTTCTCCACCACAACAGCCCGACCTTGGGTCTGACCGACAAGTCCGAGCACCTCGGCATGACCGTTCTTTCCAAAAATCACAATCTGCGCATCGGGGTTAGCATCAAACTGTCGCTTGATCCGACGTTGCAGTTGCAGCACCACCGGACAGGTAGCATCGATGATGTCGATGTTGTTTCTTTCTGCCAAAGCGTATGTTTCGGGCGGCTCACCGTGAGCACGCAGCAACACCTTCACATCGCGTAGCTTGTCCATGTCGTCATGGTTGATGGTCACCAGCCCGTTGGCATGCAGGCGTTCCACCTCCATGCCGTTGTGCACGATATCGCCAAGACAATAGAGCGTGCCACCGTTGGCAAGCTCTTCCTCAGCCTTCTTTATGGCAGTGGTCACGCCAAAGCAGAAACCGCTGCCGTTGTCTATTTCTATCTGAAGCATAATGGTCTTGTTATTGGCGGGCAACATTCACATCAATCGTCACCTTCGCGTTGTCCGGGTCGTTGGTGATCATGAGCACACGCGGTTTGGAGCGTGCGGTCTTGAGCTTGTCGGCCAACACCGTTATCTTAAGTTTTGCCTCTGCTCCCGGTTCTATGTGCGACTTGTTGAGCGACACCTGAAGCGCCGATGTGAACATGCGCAGGTTGCGTATGTCGAGCGTTGAGCGTCCCACGTTCTTGATCACGATGGTTGCCTTCAGCTTCTTCTTCGTGCCGAAAGCGGGCAGGTTGACCTCTGTGTCAGACAGCTCAATCTTTGCTGCACGCGCAAGCTGATAAGCCGAGAGTTTTTCAAAGTTGGGCAACAGCACCGCCGACACCGTTATCTCCTTCTCACTGCCCACCTTGTCGCCGGGGAAGGCACCGAGGAACACGCTTGTCTGGTTCAGACCCATATCGGGCAACAGCTTCGAGTTGAGCGTTAGCGTAACCACGCCGCTACGTCCTGGCAGGAGCTTCGTGGGTGCGACCTCAGCACTCAAAAACTTGGGCAGGTGCATCACCTGAGGCACGATGGGCTTGTCGGTGGTGTTGTGTATCTGTATTTTCTGACGCGGCGTGTCGCCACGGTTAACATCGTCAAACTCAATGTCGTTGAGATCGGCGGCTATGGTTCCAAGCATGAACGGGAACGAACCGGCAAAATCGACCACCTCGTCCACAACCACACCTTTCATGCGCAGCTCCAACGGCTCGTCATCGCAATCGGTGTAGAGCGCCACAAACTTATTGAAATGTCCCATGGTCATGCCGTCATAGGTCACCTTCACGGCAAAGGTCTCTCCATCCACTATTGGGTCGGTGGGATATTCAACCTCTGTACAGCCGCAGCTCTTCTTCACGTTTTTTATAACAACGCTCTTGCCACTCTTGTTGGTGATCTCAAAGTCGGCAGTGGCTGGCGACTGGTAAGCCACCTGTCCACAGTCGATTGTGGTGTTTGCGACCTTCAGGTTCTGCGCCCAAAGAGCGGCAGGCACAAACATGAGCGATGCCAATAATATCTTGATTGTTTTCATCTTATCCTTGTTTTTAATTATTATATTCTTAAAACTAACGTTATGCAAATATATCACATTATGCTGACATAAGCAAGTTTTTTAAGGATAATAAACATTGGCAAGGCTTTGTCAATGGTTCATAAAGCGCCAACCGATGCCAAGCATCAGGTTGTTGGGCGTCTTGAAGTCGACAAGACTGTAGCCTATGTGTAACATGGCACGTCGGGTGACATGTATCTTCAGCGCAAGCACCTCATACACGCCACGAAAGTCGTTGCGGTTGCCAAGCAGGTATGTTCCCACGCCAAAGTTGATGCTGAAATAAGGCATAGCAAACTCGCCGCGTGCAGACAGGCCCAAGGCCGCCTGTCGCGAAAACTTATGCTTCACATTGTCCTCATACCCGTCGTCTTCCTGCCGTCCTGCCGAACGGTCATACACGCCATCGAGCGAGGCGCCGAGGCTGAGCCACGGATTGAAGCGATACATGGGGTTGACGTTAAAGCCCATCACTGCATGCACGCCAGGCACCAGGTAGCTGTCGCCATCAAAATAATAGACCCCATGCTTCCATGCGCCATAGAGCACCACATCGGTGTATAAGCCGCGACAAGCAGGGGTTTTCTCTCGCTGCACCTTTTGCGCTGGCGGCAGCTCACGGTTCACATAATAGGCCAGTCCCAAGCGTATGCCGCCCGTGTTCAAGCCCATGTTTGGGTATGCCGTGTTGCCGTTGGAGAAATGGCTCAACGACACGCCGGCATTAAAGTCGAGATGGCGCGAGAGCATCCACCTTATATAAAAGTCGACATCGAGATAGGCCGTTATCTTAGAGCCTATGACCTTGTTCTCAGGGTTCGTCTCTTCATCAAAAGCGTTCCATCCAAACGCCATACCGAGGTTCCACTCATAGTTGAACGACAGACTCCTCGACAGGTTCACGATGGGCGCTCCCTGAAACAAGAACACAGAGATGGGGTTTGAGAGCCAGCGGTTAAACTCATGCCTTGCCACGCCCACGCCTTGGTATGCACCGTGATGGATGGATCCAGGGCGCACCTCGTCACGATTCATGAATGCATATTTCAGTGTGAAGGTCATGTCATGATTCATCGTGCGCGTCTCGTCATTGCCTCCACGCAAAAACTCGTTGGTATGGAAGATGGTGGATGGCACGGCATCGAAGGCTATGCGATGCGCTAACGTGCTGACGCTGTCCACCCACACCGAGTCGGGCTCCTGCGCAGCGACAGGAGCAACGGTGAGGAGGGACAGCGTAAAAGCGATGTTGCGTAGCTTGTTCATAAAGATGCGTAGGTTACACGTCAGCATCGGTAAGACAGAAGTCGAGTGCATCGGTGATGGCCTTACGATCAAGGTGCTGACCAATGAACACAAGCTTCTGCACTCTGTCACCGTAACGCTCATCCCAGTCGGCCTCAAGGGCAGGGTTCTGCTTCTTAAAGTCGCGCAGCTCGTCAGCAGGCATCGTGGCATACCACATGCCCGCACTCTTCAGACCCTTCTGATTGCCTGCCTGCTCAAAGAGGAAGCAATTGTCAGGATCATCCTTAAACCAGCACAAGCCCTTGCAACGTATGACACCTTTTGGCCATTTGCGTGCCACGAAATCGTCAAAATAGTTCATGTCGAACGGACGGCGACGGCAATAGACAAACGTGCCAATGCCATATTCTTCAACCTCGCCACCCTCATGGTCGTGATGATGATGGTGGTGATGACAACAATGGTCGTCGTGTTCATGCTCGTGTTCATGCTCATGTTCGTGCTCGTGTTCGTGCTCATGCTCGTGCTCGTGCTCATGCTCGTGTTCGTGCTCATGCTCATGCTCATGCTCGTGCTCGTGCTCATCATGCTCCTCATGAGGTTTCTCCAGCTCTTCTATCCATGCTGCCGATGTGGCCACCTCGTTAAAAACAAACTTATGGGTGTTGAGCAGACGCTCGAGGTCTACGTTTCCATAGTCGCAAGAGATAATCTCTGCTTTAGGCTGGATAGCGCGAATGATCTTGCGCACATGCAGCAGTTCGTCAGCGCTCACCTCCGATGCTTTGTTCAGCAGGATGGTGTTACAAAACTCTATCTGCTGAATGACGAGGTTCTCAATGTCCTCATCATCAATATTTTTCTTTGTGAGAGCATCGCCGCCCTCAAACTCGTCGCGCATGCGAAGGGCGTCAACAACCGTCACGATACTGTCGAGACGAGGCACGCCGTCTTTTATATATTGCGGACCGAGCGTCGGGAACGAGCAGATGGTCTGTGCTATAGGTGCAGGCTCACAGATGCCGCTCGCCTCGATAACGATATAATCGAAACGTTTCATGGCAACGATATCGTGAAGTTGCTCCACAAGATCCATCTTCAGTGTGCAGCAGATACATCCGTTCTGCAAAGCCACAAGGCTATCGTCCTTCTGGTTCACGACGCCACCTTGCTGAATGAGGTCTGCATCGATATTAACCTCTCCTATGTCGTTCACAATGACGGCAAACTTAATGCCTTTCTCGTTTGTGAGAATGCGGTTGAGCAATGTTGTCTTGCCGCTGCCTAAATAACCCGTAAGCAGCAGAACGGGAACATCTTTCATCATGTCCATTGTTTTGTCTCTCCTTATTTTTTTGTCTCGCATGTCTAAACACGCATCGTTTTTATAATCCGTGCAAAAATAATAAAAAAGTGAGAAACAGAAGAGGTTTTAAAGGTAAAAAAGTAAAAAGGTAAAAAGGTAAAAAAAAGCTGACGCCGTAATAAGGGAAAAGGGAAGAGGGAAGAGGGAAAAGGGAAAAGGGAAAAGGGAAGAGTGAAGAATGAAGAATGAAGAATGAAGAGTGAAGAGTGAAGAATTCAATAGCTTTTGCTCCCCTCTCCAGAAAAGAAGATATGGAGAGGGACAATATTAGAAAAGCATTTCACTCCCCTCCATAAGGGGAGGGGTGAGCCGCGCTCCGCGCGGCGAGGGGGAGGGGCTTGGGGCCAGGGGCTTGGGGCCAGGGGGAGGGGCTATTTCCTCCTCCTCCCCACAATCTCCAGCACCTCCACACCATACTTCTGCGTCTTGTTCTTGCCAAACCCTTTGATGGCAGCAAGCTCGCGAGGCGTACTTGGCAGCGTGTTCGCAATCTCCACAAGCGTCTTCGTGTGCATTATGCAGTAGGCAGGAATGCCCTCTGCGTCAGACCGTTCCTTGCGCCACAGTCTCAGACGGTCATACACGTCCTTGTTCACGATGTCGTCGGCGGTGAACTGTGCAGCAGGAGTGGTCATTGACGTGCGTGTCATGGCCGTTGAGCCCGAAGCTCCAGAAGCGGCACGTCGTCCCTTGCCATCCTTCACACGGTCAGCCTCATCAATGGCGGCAAGCGCCTTGGCGCGCAGATAAGAAGCTATAGAGAACCCGTTCTGCTGCACAAACGCCAGCAGACGGTGCTTAAACTGTAACGTCTCCACAAGAGTGTTGAAAATGTCGGCAGCACGTTTCTTCACCTCTTTGTTGTCGGTCTGTAAGCTTGTTCCCGACACAAGACCCTCCACCTCCTTCAGCTTCTTCAAGAAATAGGCAGCACCCTTGGTTATGCGCTCTTGAAGCTGCGCGTTTGTGGCATAATCGGGCTCCTGCCCAATCATCGACGTATATTGCTGCTTAAACGTGTTAGCCACATCCATCACCTCCTTTATAAGAAACGCGTTACGCGCCTTATATTCGAGCGCCAGCTTGGGGAACGTCCGTCCGAAATGCTCACTCACAATGCGCATGGCCGAATAGAACGCTGATGCCACGTCAACAAAGCCAAACAGGTCTGACACCTGTTGCAGGAAGTAGACACGCTGCATGGACGCCACAGCATCGTTGTTTGGCAGACGATTCATGGCGGCAGAATTGAACGCATCAACAGAAGCATCGCGAATGATGGCATGGGCTGGGATGGGCGCACTGAGCACCAGTCCGTCGAGCGTCTTGCAACGGCTCAGCGCAACGTATGTCTGGCCGTGTGCGAACGACAGACTGGCATCGATGATGGCATGACTGAACGTGAGGCCCTGACTCTTGTGAATGGTTATCGCCCACGCCGTCTTTATAGGATATTGTCTGAACAGTCCCTCGCGCACCTCCTTTATCTCTTTTGTCTGCTCGTCAAGCTCATAGCGGTTGTTCTCCCATTCTTCTGGCGCCACCTCAATGGCCTCGTTCGTGCCCTTCGGTTGCACCACGAAGCCCCGCTCGTTGATGGCGGTGACACGCCCGATCATGCCGTTATAATAGCGTTTCTCTGGCGACGAATCGTTCTTCACAAACATCACCTGCGCATCTTTCTTCAGCTCCAGCACCTCGTCGGTGGGAAAAGAAAGCTCAGGAAACTTGCCCTCCACCACAGCCTTAAACATGTATGTCTGTCCCGGCAACTTCTCCAGCTCGGCGTTGTTTATCTGTTGCGCCATGGCGTTGTGGGTTGTAAGACGAATGTAGCCCTCCTCCTCGCGCGGCTTGAAGTTGGGCACATATCTACTGTTAAGCAAGCTCAGCACCTGTGCGTCGGCTTGATTGTCACGCACCTTGTTGAGAAGGTCTATGAACACGCGGTCGCTCTGACGATACACATGTGTGAGTTCCACCACCGAGTAGTCGGTCTGTCGCAAGGCGTGGCTACTGAAGAAATAGGGTGTCTCATAATATTGCGAAAGCATGGTCCACTCCTCATCCTTTGCCACAGGAGCCAGCTGTCCGAGGTCACCAATGAGCAGAAGCTGCACGCCGCCAAACGGCTTGTCGCAACGGCGGTAATGGCGCAACACGCTGTCCACGGCATCGAGCAGGTCGGCCCTGACCATACTTATTTCATCGATAACAATGAGGTCAAGACTGCGCATGATCTTTATCTTCTGCTTGCTAAACTTAAAACGGCCGCTCTGCAACACCGACGTGTCAGGCACATAGGGGGCGAAAGGCAACTGGAAGAACGAGTGTATGGTCACACCCTCAGCATTGATGGCAGCAATGCCTGTAGGTGCGAGCACCACGTTACGTTTTGACGTGGAGCGCTTCAGTTCGCGCAGGAAAGTGGTCTTTCCTGTTCCCGCCTTTCCCGTAAGGAAAAGGTTGCTGCCTGTGGTCTCTATAATCTGTAGGGCGAGCTTCGCCTCTTCGTTCATTTCCATATCTCTATTTTTTTTATTTATGCTTGGGCCTTGTGTGCAAAAAAATGTAGAACAAGCAAAGGTAACAATAAAAAATGGAATAGAAACATCTTTTTGTCCAAAATGAAAAAGGAAGATGAAAAATAAGGTTCCGTTTCCAAAGAACAAGGTTGATATAAACAAGGAAAAATAGCGATTAAAACTTTTAAGAGTTGCGATATTTTGAATAGCAATATTTTTTTGGTAATTTTGCATGTGAAAATAAGAAATAGACCAACAACATGACAAAAGCACTGTTTTTCGACATCGACGGCACACTGGTAAGCTTCAAGACCCACAGCATACCGGCCTCTACCATTGAGGCGTTGGAGAAGGCACACGCTAAAGGCGTTAAGATATTCATCTCTACAGGCCGCCCTACCCTCTTCATCAACAACTTACAGGCCATAGAGCATCTCATCGACGGTTACATGACCGCCAACGGTGGCTATTGTTACATCGGCGACCGCTCAGTGAGCCTGCACCCCATCGCCAAAGATGATGCGCTCTATGTGGTGAACGTGTGTCAGGAGAAACACATTGGCTGCGTCGTGGTGGGCAAGAACAAGATCTCTGCCATACACCCCGAGAAGATGGAATATATCATGCAGGCGTTGCTGAATATTCCTTACGACAAGTGGATGTCGCCGTTGGATGATGTGCTTGAGCATGAGGACATTCTACAGATCACACCGTTCTTCACGATAGAGCAGGAAGCTGAGGTGATGCCACACCTGCACAGCGTGACCTCAGCACGATGGTATCCCGACTTCACCGACATAACAGCAAGCAAAGCCGACAAGGGTCAAGGTCTGCTGTCTATGGCAGCGGCCGAGAACATTGCCATTGCCGACACCATGGCCTTCGGCGACGGAGGCAACGACATAGCCATCTTGCGTCAAGCAGGCATTGGTGTGGCCATGGGTAACGCCAATGATGACGTTAAAGCCGTGGCCAACTACGTCACCTCATCCGTCGACGACGATGGCATTGCCAACGCGTTGAAGCATTTCGGCGTTATCTGATAGCACCGTTATTCAACAACATCGTTATTTAATTTCATCGTTTTTTCACCCAGCAAAAAAACAATGAAAAGGAAATGAGGCATGAAGAGATAAACAAGAGTTTCTCTTCATGCCTCATCTTTTATTGCATTTTTGAAAGACTGCTCACGTTATTTATTTTATCTGAGTAACCTTAAACTTATGCTTCACAGCAGCACTTGCCGCTTTCTGTGCAATGGCCTTCTGCTCAGCCGTAACGCCCTCGGGAGCATAACTGTTGCCCACAACGTTACGCTTGAAGATGGCTTGGAACCATGTGCAAGCAGCTGTGTAGCGGCCATAGAGATAGTTGAGATGATAGCCGTCGCGGTTCATGTTGTCGCCAATAGACGAGGTGCGGGCGTTCTGCACGGCTGTGCCTGAAGGCACGATAACATCGGGGTGGATGTCCTTGATTACATGTTTGGTGGCACCAATAATGGCCTCATACATCTGCTTCTGACTGTTGCCGTAGCGTTTGAAGCCATCGTGGTTGGAGCTTTGGGCATAAGCCCATGTCTGGTGAAAAACAATCTTCACGTCTTTCTTTGTATGTGCCTTGACATAAGCCACAAGCTGCGAGAGATAAGGCTGATAGGTGTTGTAGTCGCCAGAGAAATGGCTGGCCTGCTGCACGCTCACATAGTCCCAGTCTTCATCGGCAATGGCTTTGGCGATGTCACAATTGGGAGTCTCCTTCATCACGCCGTCCACGCCGATCTTACGATAACGATATGAAGGCGAGTTGTCGTTGACACACTGCATGTGGCGCTCCAGAGAACATCCAGGTATGTAGAGGTTGCCTATGACGGTCTCTATGCCGTCGGCATCTGCCAACTCGTGCAGATACTGCTCTATGGCATCTTCAGAAAAACTGTTTCCAATGGCCAGAATCTTAATGGTGCGTGCCGTGGTTGTCTGAAGGCACATGGCAAAGGCCAAGAGAAGAAATAAGAAAATTTTTCTCATAGTAAAACTTGTTTTTGTTATTAAAAGGATTTATTCTTAAAAGAAATGTTCTTAAAAGGATTTGTTATTTAAAGAATGTGTTTTTATCAATAACGTCAAAAGCCCTGTTTTATTGAAAGAAGCCGATAAAAATCAAGTTCCGTCAGCACAAGAAGCGACATGACGGAACTTGACGTTCAAACGGTCTTGTTATTTAAGCGTGAAGCGAAGTGTCTGCACATCACGGCTGTTGGGGCCTACCATGATGTCAAAGTCGCCAGGCTCCCACTTACACTCAAGCTCCTGATTATAGAACTTAAGGTCTTCGGGTGTTATGTCGAAGCTCACGGTCTGCTTCTCACCTTTCTTCAAACTGATACGCTTAAAGCCCTTCAGCTCCTTAACAGGACGTGAGACGCTGCCCACAAGGTCGCGAACATAGAGCTGCACCACCTCATCGGCATCATAAGAGCCTGTGTTGGTCACATCAACCGAAAGCGTCAGCTTGCCACCCTCAGAGAGCGTGGTCGACGACAGCGACGGCTTGCCATAGCTGAAGGTGGTGTAAGACAGACCGTAACCGAAGGGGAACAGCGGATCGTTGTCGACATCGAGATAGGTGCTATGGAACTTCTCGAACCAGCGTCCCTCAGCTAAGGGACGACCCGTGTTGAGGTGGTTGTAGAAGAGCGGAATCTGCCCAACGTTCTTGGGCATGGTGGCAGAAAGCTTGCCGCTCGGGGCCTTGTCGCCAAAGAGCACGTCACAGATGGCGTTTGCCGACTCGCATCCACCGAACCACACGTTAAGGATGGCAGGGAAGGTTTCGTTCTCCCAGGTCATGATCGTAGGACGGCCAGAGAAGTAGAGCAGCACGATGGGCTTGCCGAGCTTCTTCAGTTCAAGGAGCATGTCGCGCTGTGCGTCAGGCATGTCGAGGTTAGAACGGCTACTGCACTCACCGCTCATCTCTGATGCCTCGCCCACGGCAGCCACGATAACGTCAGCATCCTTAGCCACAGCCACAGCCTCATCAAGCATCTCCTTGGCAGAGCGTGGATCACGCATGTCGCGTCCGAACATGGTTGCGTCGGCCTCGCGCTGCGCATCATACATGAGGTTTGAGCCCTTAGCGTAAACGACCTCTGCCTTGCCGGCAAGCGCCTCGCGCATGGCCTCAAAAACGGTCTTGTTTTCTTTTAGACGGGCAGCAACGCTCCATGTGCCCGACATGTTGCTTGCCGTGTTGGCGAGCGGACCCACAAGGGCTATGCGACCTATCTTCTTCAGGGGCAACAGGTTGTCATTGTTCTTCAGCAACACAAAAGTCTCGGCAACCACGCGGCGTGCCTCCTCGCGGTTGGCAGGTGTAAAGATCTCCTTCTTGGCTCTTTTCACATTACAATAACGATAAGGATCAGCGAAAAGGCCGAGCTTCCACTTGGTCTCCAAAATGCGGCGGCACGCTGTGTCGATGGCTTCCATCTTCACGCTACCGTCGGCAAGCGACTGTGCCAAGGTGCCAAGAAATCCATCAGCCACCATGTCCATGTCGGTACCCGCGTTGAGAGCAAGCGCCGACACGGTCTTGAGGTCACCCATGCCGTGGGCTGTCATCTCAGAAATGGCGGTAAAGTCGGTCACCACCATACCCTTGAAGCCCCACATGTTGCGCAGCACGTCTGTGAGCAACCAACGGTTGCCTGTGGCGGGCACTCCCTCAACCACGTTGAATGAGGTCATGACGCTCTGTGCGCCAGCTTCAACAGCAGCCTTGTAAGGGGGCATGTATCGGTTGAACATGCGCCAACGACTCATATCGACGGTGTTATAGTCGCGTCCTGCCTCAGCACCTCCATAGAGAGCGAAGTGTTTAACGCAAGCCATCACGGTGTTGGGCTTTGAGAGGTCATCGCCCTGATAGCCTTTCACCATGGCACGCGCAATCTCTGAACCGAGATACGGGTCCTCACCGTTGCCCTCTGCCATGCGTCCCCAACGAGGGTCCACACACACGTCAAGCATGGGCGAGAAGGTCCAGTTGAGACCATCTGCCGACGCCTCCTGTGCGGCAATCTCTGCCGAACGCTGTATGGCAGCCATATCCCATGAGCAAGAGAGCGCAAAGGGAATGGGGAACACGGTCTCGTAGCCATGGATAACATCCATGCCGAAGAGCAATGGGATGTGCAGACGACTCTGCTCCACGGCAATGCGTTGCACCTCCTTAATTTTTTCTACTCCTTTCAGGTTAAACAGTCCACCGACCTCGCCACGTTTTATCTTCGCAGCCACATCGCTACTCTTAGCCTCACCTGTCACGATTTCACCTGTCACAGGTAGGTTGAGCTGTCCCAGTTTTTCCTGTAATGTCATCTTGGCCATGAGACCATCGACATATTGTTTCATGCGTATCTCATCGGCAGTGGTCTGCGCAAACATCGCTGTGGCAGCAAGACAGAGAGCCGACAAGGTTCCTATCAATCTTTTTTTGTTCATAACAAAGGTTAATTGTTGTTATCGAGAAAAATTTCTAATTTGTTCAATCCCTCTTTCACCTCTGGACAGCTCATGAAAAGCTGCCAAAGCAGACCCGTGCGATAATTCTCAATCATGGGGGCTATGGTGAGCTGATCAATGGCAAGATAACGCGGAACGGTCCAATGGGCCGTCTCAGAGAACGCATCATAGAAGCCATACTTGCCCCATATCCACGAGCCCATGCCATAGAAATGTTTCAAAGCTGCCATCGACTGCTCTGGGGTGTAAGGAAACGATGATAGCGCGGCGGTGGGCGTGATGACACCAAGGTCGTTGTTGGGTGCATGAGCCGAATAGCCATCTACAGAGTAGTTGGCGGTCAAACCCCAACAGTCGGTGCCATAGCCTTTAAAGCCCTTGGGGTTACGCACACAATAGTCATGGTTGGCGAGGGCGTGGTTGCGCACAACATTCCAATAGTCGGCATACTGGTCTTTCATGCCTTTCGGGCAGAAACCTATATAAGAATATTGCGCCCAGAAAAGCGGACCTCCCATCTGCTCCGCACCGTTGTGCTTAAGTTCAAGAGCATGGCCGAACGGTTTTACATCGCTTTTTATGCCACCTGAGCGTGCCCAGCCCTTGTGGTAACAAGAGGCAGGGATGGCATGGGTGGGCGATGAAGCGCCAAGGATATAGGTTATCAAGCACTCGTTGTAACCCTCAAGCGGGAAGTTCATCTCCCATCCATGGTTGGGTGACCAATGCCAATAGAGCACATCCTTGTTGCCGTTGCGATACCAGTCAAACTCCATCTCTTTCCAAAGCTTGTCTATGTCGGCTGCAAGACGTTGCTCATCATTGTTGCCATGAGCAAAATATTGTCGCACACACAGCAGACTGGCCATAAGGAACGAACTCTCAACCAGATCACCACCATCGTCTTTCGGACCAAAGGGCTTGGTCTTGCCTGTGCGTCCATCAATCCAATGGGACCACACGCCGTGGAAGCGGTCAGCCTTGGTAAGGAAGTTAACGGCTTGCTGCAATCGCTTTACACCCTCCTTGCGGTCAATGAACCCACGGTCTATGCCCACCAGCAAGCCAGCAACACCGAAGCCACTGCCGCCCGTGGTCACGATGTGTGCATCGTTCTCTGGGTATACGCCATCGAGGTGTATGCGCTCTGGAGCAAGACCAGAGTTGGGCTCTGCCCCATCCCACATATAATTAAGGTGTACCTGCTGAATGTAGTCGAGCATCACACTGTCATTAGTGAAACTGTCGGGGCGTACAGATGCTTGCTTCTCGGCGCGGTCTATCATGCCTGATGACACCTGAGCAGCACCACACAACGATGTTGCAGAAAGCAATAACAGTTGCGCAAGAATTAAGAAAGATCTTTTCTTCACTTGTTGTTAAGAATTACTTTACCTACGATTAAGAATTAATGTTACCTAAAATTAAGCTTTATGTTTACTTAAGGTTAAGATCCACGAGCACGGGGAAATGGTCAGATAGCCACACGTTCTCAGGCTTGTCCTGAATGACGCGGTAGCGGTCGGCCTTCAACTGATGGCTCACAAACACATGGTCGAGCAACGGACACTCGTTCACGGGCAAGCGGCCATAGTCGTGCCATGAGTAAGAAGGACCATAAACGACTGGGGCAATGTCGCGCACATTAGACATGCCGTTCTCGCGAAGCACGGTGAACGGTGCCTCACCGTCGGAACAGTTATAGTCGGCTGTGATGATGGCAGGCATTCCTGGCGCATACTCTTTTATGCGGTTCAGAATCAGCCTTATGCCCTCACGGCGTGCCACCTGTCCATCGTTGTCGAGATGTGTGTTGAAGAAAGCTATTTTCTTTCCGCTCTTGAGGTCTTTCAAGATAGCCCATGAGCACACGCGGTTGTAAGAAGCATCCCATCCCTTTGTGCCGAACACCTCTGGGGTCTCGCTAAGGGAGAAATCGCCGTGCTTGATGAGCTTATAACGCGACTTTTTGAAGAACACAGGACTGTGCTCACCCATGTGCTTGCCATCGTCGCGTCCCACACCCAGCGCCTCATAGTCGGGAAGCCCAGCCTTGAGGTCCTCCATCTGGTTGGGACACACCTCCTGCAGGCCCAAGAGATCAGGACTGTAGTAGTGGAGCATCTCACACACCGCCGCCTTGCGGTTTGCCCACACGTTAGGGCCATCGACAGAAGCGTCTAAGCGTATGTTGAAGGTCATGACGCTTATCTGTGCGAAAGCTTCCACACTCACCACGACAAGCAGCGCCATGACAGCGAGAGAGCGTAGACATGCGACCTTGTTGAACATCTTGAAAATTCTTTTTTTCATATTTTCAAATTTAAATTTAAAAAGGAGGGCGGGCCGAGAGCGACACGCCCTCCTTTTACACATTATATATAAAGAATAGCTTAGGTGGGCTTTAACTTTTTTCCACCACTACATTTAAGAAACGCCATTACTCGTCCATAAACGCCATTACTCGTCCTTGGGATCCTTCAACAGGTCAGGGATGGTAGAGGTCTGGTTGAAAGGTAGCGGCATAAGAGCCTTCTCCTTAGACCAACCTTTCAGCTCTGTTGCAGCTTTGCCTGTGCGCACAAGGTCATTGTAACGCTCGCCCCACTCGCAGCAGAGCTCCATACGGCGCTCGTCTATAACCTGGTCGAAGGTAACGTTTGTAAGCTCAGGCATGTGAGCACGACGACGAACCTCATTGAAGGGAGCATCACCGTTTTTGCCAAGCTTAACCTTTGCCTCAGCGTTCATGAGCAGCACATCAGCATAGCGCAACACACGAATGTTGTTGTTTGAGCCATACTTTGTGCGACCAGGAGTGAGCTGATTTGACGGAGTGTAAACCTTACCGTTCCAGCAGTCGGTCTTTGCAGGGTTATCCTGAGGTTTGATGTAGTCGCCACTGGGAGTGGTTGAGTCTGCCATCAAGAACGATGTTGTGGCACGCACTGTTTCGCCACGACCATAAGCCCAGTCGCGGAACGATTTCAAGATACCAATGGCACCCCATCCTGAGATGTTGCTACCCGAGTTACTCGGACCCTGAAGCACGAACCACTGGTCTGCATCAATCATGTCACCTGAGCCGTTGCCGAAGTCGGTACACTGACACTCAAAGATAGACTCGTCACAAAGCTTTCCTGGAATCTTCCACAACTGATAGTAGTCTGGATAGAGATGGAAGTTACCATGTGCGATGATGTCATCGGTCAGCTCCTCCACCTTCTGGTAGTTGCCCTGATTGAGATAAATCTTAGCAGCCAATGTAGCGGCAGAGAACGCTGTCACAGCACCCTTGTGCTCGCTCTGGTTAGGACGGATGCGAGGCATGTGATCGATGCCATACTGCAAGTCTTCCAACGCATACTTGTAAACAGCATTGGCTGTTGAGCGTGTCAGATCTGTCTGGTTGTTGTCGCGCAGAATGGTGCAAGTACCAAACGCCTGAATAAGGCGGAAATAAGCGTATGCACGCATAAACTTAACCTCTCCGATATAAGACTCATTGGTTTTCTTATCCGATTCATTCTTGCAGTTCAGACCATAGTTGGCAAGCGCTTCAATGGCAGAGTTGGCATTTTTGATGATGTTGTAATACTGCTTCCAGATTTCGTCGATGCCCCAATAAGAGTCATTATACTTATATTCCATCAACTTATAACAGTCGCTCTGATCCCATGTTCCGCAAAACACATCCTGATCTCTACTTACTGTCATTTCCCAAATGATCCAGTGCATAGCGCTCTTACGAATACGCGCATACATGCCCGAAACAGGCTGATACATATTGTCTAAGTTGGCATAGTCGACCTGTGTGTCAGGCACCTTGCCTTCCGGCGTCTTGTCAAGATAGTCGCTGCATGACGACACAGCACCTATCATGAGGGCAGCAGCCGCTATTATGATTGTATTTTTTATAAATTTCATAATGTAGCAAATTAAAATTGAGGTTTATTTTAGAAATTGATTTTCACGTTGAACGTGTAGGTTGAAGTCAGAGGATACACTTCAGTATCCCATCCCTCAGCGTCAGTCAACTCAGGAGTGAAGGTGTTAGCCTTGAACGTGGTGAATGGACGGTCGGCAGCTACGCTCATGCGTACGCCAGGCAGCGTGTATGTTCCGAACTTCAGGTTCTTGAAGGTGTAACCTAAGGTGATGTTCTGAATGCGGAAGTAGTCGGCGCTCTCAACAAAGTAAGAGCTATACCTCTGGTCGCTAACGTTCCATGTGCGAAGCAGGGCAGCAGCAGATGGAGCCGAGTTGGTAGAGCCTGGGCCTGTCCAACGCTTGTCATACTGATCCTTGTCGAAGTTGTAGTTCTGCGAAGCATAACGCAGAGCACGCTTACGGTTAAACATCTGTGCGCCACTCTGGCCGTATGTGGTCAGCTCAAAATCGAAGTTCTTCCACTCAAATCCAAAGTTCATGCCGTAGGTGAAGTTGGGTATGTATGATCCCAATGTGGTGCGGTCGTTACCATCGAGCACGCCATCATTGTTAAGGTCTGCATACTTAAGGTCACCAGGTTGGCATCCGTTAGCCTTGCCTATGGGATCGGCATCAACCTCTGCTTGTGTCTGGTAAACGCCAATCATCTTGAATCCGTAGAACGAGTTCATCTCCTTGCCTACGATGTTAACGGTTTTTCCTCCCTTGATGATGCTGTGACCGTTTAGTTCCTTCACGCGGTTGCGCAAGGTTGACATGTTCACACCAACACGATATTTGAAGTCCTTGCCGATCTTGTCGTTCCAGTTGAGTGTGATATCGAAACCTTGGTTCAGAATCTTTCCATAGTTGCCTGCCAGTGTCTGGGTGCTGAAAGGCAGCAACGGCGAGATCACAGCGTTGTTGGTCATGCGGTGGAAATAGTCGACATCAACATTCAAGCGGTTGTCGAGAGCGATGAGGTTGAAACCAGCGTTCCACTCCTCTACAACCTCCCACTTCAGCCAGCTAAAGTAGTTTGAGTTCTCATAACCGGGAATGGTGGTGTTTGTAAACACGCCAGAGAAGTTGTTACCGCTGCTCACAGAGTTGAAGCCGTCAGAAGCAGCGATATGGTCATTACCGAGCTTACCCCAGCTTGCGCGTAGCTTCAACATGTCGAGCCACTTCTGGTTCTTCAGGAAATTCTCTTGTGAGAGGACCCAAGCACCACCTACAGACGGGAAGTAGCCCCACTTTTCCTGATATTTTGAAGAGCCGTCAGCACGCATGGTGAATACGAGCATGTACTTGTCGGCATAGTTGTAGTTGAGACGTGTGAAATAAGACAGACCGCGATAGCAGTAGCCGTCGTCGCCTACTGTTGCGCCAGAAGCGTTACCGTTCTTGATGTACCAGTATTCTTTCTCGCCGTCAGGCACGTTGCTGGTTGAGCCGTTGAGGTTACGCCACTGCTCCTCACGCATAGACATACCGACCATGGCGCCTACCTTGTGCTTGCCAAACTGGTCGTTGTAAGTCAACGTGTTGTCCCAGATGCGGTTGTAATATTTATCCTCGCTCTTCTTCAGCTTGGTAGTTGCCGACTGCTGCCAGCTGCTCACATAGTAAGCAGGTGTAAACTCACGACCCTGTGTTGAGAGGAAGCTGTAAGAATAGTTGCTGCGGAGATTCAACTTGTTAGGAATGAAGTCTACCTGTGCGTAGAAGTTGGTCAATGCCTGGTAACTCTCGTTCTTTGAGTCGAAATATTGAGCAAAAGCAATAGGGTTATAAAAGTTAGATGAGTAACCCAACACGTCGGGCGAACCATATTTGTCAGGGAAGCCCTTGTCGTTATTCTTGTCATAGAGAGCTACGATAGGCGGACAGTTGAATGCCTTCTGCCAAGCGGCATTGTTAGGCACCTGCTGTTCCGACTGACTGAACACGCCGTTGAAGCCAACCTTCAACCAGTTGGTAGCGTTATAATCGACAGCAGCACGGAAGTTAAGACGCTTGTAGTTGTTGTCGACATCCATGATACCATCTTGGTAGAGATAGCTACCGCCCAGCGAGTAAGTTGATTTGTCTGAACCACCCGCAATGCTCACGCTGTGATTGGTGATGAGTGCTGTGCGAAGCATCAGGTCATACCAGTCGTTGTCGGTGTTGTAAGTCCAGTTGTGGAAATCGGGGTCAGCATAGCTGCCGCCATAATTGTCAATGCTCTTCTTAAAATGAGAAACATATGTGTCGTAGTTGCCCTCAAGCATCATGGTCGCATACTCCTTGGCGTTACACAGCTCCAACACGTTAGATGCTTTTTGGAAACCTACATATCCGTCGTATGTGATCTGTGCCTTCTGGTTCTTGGCACCCTTCTTTGTGGTTATGAGCACCACGCCGTTAGCAGCACGCACACCATAGATGGCAGCAGCCGAAGCGTCCTTAAGGATGGTGAAGTCCTGAATGTCGTCATTGTTAAGGAACGTGATGTCGTCATAGAACATTCCGTCAACAACATAAAGAGGTGAAGAGTTCTTGAAAGAGCCGGCACCACGAATGCGTACGGTAGGTGCGCTACCCGGAGAGCCAGAGCTGATAACGTTCACACCAGCCACCTTACCCTGCAGCGCAGTCATGGGCGATGCTGAAGGCACCGCCTGAATGTCTGATGCCTTTACCACGGTGATGGGTGAGGTCAGGTCTTTTGCCTTGGCCGAACCGTAACCGATAACAACAACGTCCTCCAGATTCTGGTAGTCGTCTTTCAGCACCACCTGCATCTTGTCCGCAGCCTTCACTGTGACGGTCTGCATGCCGAGGTACGAGATACTTACCGTCGACTTGGCATATACATTAGGAATGGTGAAATTTCCATCAATATCCGACACTGTGGCTTGCTTTGAGCCAACCACTTGAATGGTCGCACCTATGACGGGCTGCCCATTGCTGTCAAGCACGCTACCCTTTATCGAACCCGTCTGGGCAAAAGCCATCTGAGCAACAAGGGCTGAGCATAGAAATGTGAATAACTTTTTGTTCATTTCTAATCTGATTTGGTTTTTATTTAAGTTAACTTTTTATTATGTTAGTTTCTTTTTTTATGGTTTTCGCATAACTAAGATGTTTGAACACAGCATAGGTGTTTAGACTTTGGTTTTGCGCTGCAAAGTAACTCAAATAATTAAAATCAGACAAAATAACGACCACTCATTAACTACTATAGGCCCATACGCCAATACGTTTTCACTACGACAAGCATTTATAGACGTTTGATTATCAACGACATATAAACGTGAAAAAATATTCATTATTTCTTGCACAAAAAAACATATTTTATTACTTTTGCATAACGAAACAAACCTGCAAACAATCAGAAATATGGCTAAACGCAGCTTCATTCTTCTTTTACCGCTGATCATCTGTTGCGTTGCGGCTCATGCCGTGACAGCATCTTTCATGCCCATAATATCCTTTTACAACTCGTTAGACTATAAGTTTGGCATGCAAAACTGGGCATGTACGCAAGATGCCAACGGCACCATGTTCTTCGGCAACACCAACGGCATCTTACAGTTTGACGGCTACAACTGGCAGAAATCGATGCTTCCAAGTAAAGGCATCGTGCGTTCCCTCCTTGCCGACGGCAACAGAATCTACGCTGGCGGCTACACCGAGTTTGGCTTTTTTGAACGCGATGGCAAAGGTGGCATGTTGTTCCACTCGCTTTGGAAGAAACAATTCAACAAGCGCAACGACGAGATATGGAACATCGTGAATGACGGGAAAGGAAACATCTGGTTCCAATCGTTCTCGTCAATATTCAAATATGACGGCAAGACCGTCACACCTTATTACAATAAGGAGCGCCTACCGCTATGGACCTTTTCTGTCGATGGAAAAATGTTCACACAGATCATAAACGGTTCTCTCTGTCAAATAGACAACGGACGGTTCACGGTGTTTGCCGGGCGCTCACAGCTTGCCAACGACGACGCCGTGGGCATGCATCTGCTGCCTCAAGGCAACATCCTCATTGCAACATCAAAAAACGGACTGTTCGTCAAAAACATGTCTAAAAAGAAGGGCACCAACAAAAACATGTCTGAAAAGCCCTTACCGCTACACACCGACATCGATGCCCAAATAAAGCACGACATCGTGAACCGAACAATCATGCTGTCAACCAACACGCTTGTCTTGGGCACGATCAAGGGTGGCGTGTTTGCAGTGGACATAACGACCGGACGTTGTCTGTGGCACTATGACAAACATAACGGTTTGGGCAACAACACCGTGCTCGCCCTCTATGCCAGCCTGCAAGGCAACGTGTGGGTGGCTCTTGACAACGGCATAGCGCTCATTCATGCCGGCACACCGCTGTCTGAAGCAGGCATGGACGGCATAGGCATGGTCTATGGCATAACGAAGAAGGGCAGCAACCTCTACATCGCCACCAACCAAGCCGTGTGGCAGTATAACCTGCTCACCAACAACGCCAAACAGATTAGTGGGTGCGACGGACAAAACTGGTATGTAGAGAACATCTACAACAAGGTGGTTGTAGGCAACAACCTTAAAACACAAGCCATCAACGACAACGGGGCGGTAACTCAACTGTCAACGCCCATTATGGGAAGCACCGTCATACGCGAGTATGAGATGTTCGGACAAAAGGCTGTGATAGAAGCGACCTACGCTCGTTTTCGCCTGTATCATGAGAGCAACGGCAACCTGATATACGCCGGCGAGATTAGCGGCTTCAACGCTCCCGTGCGCGAGTTTGAGATCGACAGCCACGGCACCATCTGGGCATCGCACATGAGCAAGGGTCTCTACCGTCTTGAGCTGTCACACGACATGAAGAAGTTTACAAGCGTCACCTATTATCCCTCAATAAAAAAGGGCGTGGAGGAGCTGTTTCATGTTATGAACATTGTGGGACGTGTCGTGTTCTCATGCGACAACAAGCTCTACACCTATGACGACATAAGAAAGCGCATCGTGCCTTACACCAGCTTCGAAGTGGCCGACAATGGCGGCATCGTGTCATCGTCTTATGTTGACAAGAACACGTTTTGGCTGCTCAACAACGACGGCTATTGGCTCATGCACACGGCCAACGGCAAGATCACGCCGCGCACATTCATTCCCAACACCATGTTCGGACACGAATGTAACGTCTACGGAAAATCAATGTTCTGCGACGATGGCTACACCTATTTTTTCTTAAACGACGGCATAGGACGCTACGACATGAGCCGACAGTTGCCCAAACAGCCTACATTCCCCGTTCTTATAGCGAGCGTCAAGACGAAGGACCAAAGAAACAACTTTCATCTGCTGCCCTGCTCCGACAGCGAGAAGGTGAAGGTGAACGGCAACATTACGGTACGCGTGTCCTACCCCAATTTCAACAGCAACAAACTGCTGTTCCATTACTCGCTGACAGGAAGCGGCAAGACGTTAGAAGAGACATCAAATGTGCCTGAAATCTCTTACTCCAACATGGCGTATGGCAGCCACACGCTCACCGTCACCGTGACCGACATCAGTGGCAAGGTTCTCGGCAAGACCCGCTATGCCTTCACTAACCCCACACCGTTTTACATCTCTATATGGGCATGGCTGCTTTACGCCGCCATTCTCTATGCCGTGGTCTACTATTACATCAAATGGCGCACGACACGCATCGTGGCACGCAACCGCAAAATGGCGGAACGCGAACTAATGCAGCAGAAGATGAAAACGCTTGAGCAAGAGCGCATTATCGCGGAACAGCAAAAAGTAATCCTTGAAAACGAGCTGTCTGTAAAGGGCAAAGACATGGCATCTTTGGCTTTCGATATGGCCACGATGAAAAGCTCCATGGAGAACGCGCGCGAGTCGCTCATCGAGGGCATGCGCAACGGCAGCATATCGTCACGAAACGCGAACAAGATCCTGCAACAGATGAAAGCCGACAACAACGACATGTTCTGGGCTACATACCGCAACAATTTCGACCTCATACATAAGAGGTTCTTCCGCACGTTGCATGAGAAATATCCCGACCTCACATCCAACGACCTGCGGTTGTGCGCTCTGTTACGTCTGAACCTCAACACCAAGGAGATAGCATCGTTCACACGCCTGTCGGTGCGTGGTGTGGAGGGAGCACGCTACCGTCTGCGCAAGAAGTTAGGCATCCCCACAGACAAGTCGCTGACCGATTTTCTTATTGAGATCGAGTAAATTGCTTACAAACGGCAATCAAGGGGCCGCCAATAGGTTTCACCTATTTTTTGCCAAAACAATTTGCACATTAAAAGAAAAACATTAACTTTGCATACCATTCAGATAATGGAACAAGAAAAATAACTAAAATTATGGATATTACCCAACGGTTTTTAAACTACACACAATTCGACACGCAGTCGAGCGAAGAATCGCAGAGCGTGCCAAGCACACCGAAACAACTGGTATTCGCCGAATACCTGAAGAAAGAACTTGAAGACGAAGGCTTGAGCGACGTGGAGATGGACGAGAACGGTTACATCTACGCCACTCTGAAAGCCAATACCAAGAAAAAGACCCCGACAATAGGTTTCATCTCACACTATGATACGTCTCCCGACTGTAGCGGAGCAAACATCCACCCGCGCATAGTAAAAAACTATGACGGAGGCGACATCGTGCTCTCTGAGGGCATCGTGTCATCACCCTCAAAGTTTCCTGAGCTGAAGGCTCATGTGGGCGAGGACCTTATCGTCACCGACGGCCACACGCTGCTTGGTGCCGACGACAAGGCAGGCATTGCCGAGATCGTGCAGGCCATGTGCTGGCTGCGCGACCACGACGAGGTTAAGCACGGCGACATCCGCGTGGGCTTCAACCCCGACGAGGAGATAGGCATGGGCGCCCACCACTTTGACGTGAAGAAGTTTGGTTGCGACTGGGCCTACACCATGGACGGTGGCGACCTCGGCGACCTCGAGTATGAAAATTTCAACGCCGCCTCAGCAAAGATCCACATCAAGGGTGTTAGCGTGCATCCGGGCTATGCCAAGGGCAAGATGGTCAACGCCAACCGCTTGGCTGCCGAGTTCACAGCCATGCTCCCCGCCAGCGAGACCCCTGAGGAGACCGAGGGCTACGAAGGCTTCTATCACCTCTTGGGCATACAGTCGAACATCGAGAACGCCACACTCTCTTACATCATACGCGACCACGACCGCGACCGCTTCGAAGACCGCAAAGACTTCATCGAGGAGTGTGTGGCAAAGATGAACGGGAAATATGGCGAGGGCACGGTGACAGCCGACGTTAAGGATCAATATTACAACATGAAGGAGAAGATAGACCCCAACATGCACGTCATCGACATCGTGTTGAAAGCCATGCAAGAGTGTGGCGTTCCTCCCAAGGTGGAGCCTATCCGTGGCGGCACCGACGGCGCACAGCTCTCGTTCAAGGGTCTGCCCTGCCCCAACATCTTCGCTGGTGGTGTGAATTTCCACGGTCCTTACGAGTTTGTGAGCATTCAGGTCATGGAAAAGGCCATGCAGGTTGTGACCAAGATCTGTGAGATCACAGCACAATTTAACGATTAACTAAAGTTTCAAATGGCAAAGAAAAATTTTCTCTACCCAGCCGACTGGGTCAAGACGAAGCCTTACATGGCGGTAGACAGCGTTGACATCTACTACACTGGCATCGCCAACCGCATATACGACATACTGAAAGAAACAAAGCTCGACGCAATCTTCAACACCCCCCACAGCATGCGCACAGCTGTGATGAGCATCACCGGATGGTTTGAGGACGTCATCTCCCAGAACGGCATCTGGCAAGCATTCACCAACGAGTGTGAGCAGATGTATGGCAAGAAGTTGCCGTTCTACCCCCTTGGCGACAACTATTATCCCGACGAGATAAACCAGGAAGACATACAGTTTCTCTTGTGGCACAACCTTCAGACGGTCACCCGCACACAGCGCATCATCAACCCCACAAGCCCTGTGCTCATGCTCGCAGCCGAGTTTATCTACCACATGCTCGAGGACGAGTATGAGACAGCTCCCGAGAACGAGCGTCTGCACCAGTTCATCTACGCTTCAGTAGACAAAGAGGTGGCCTGCGCCCATTATGTGGAGGTTGCGACATGGTTCCACTACAAGAGCTTCATCAACATAGAAAACTTTGACGAGTTCATGACCGTGAACGGCGAGTTCATGCAGAACGCCCATGACGACCCTCAGCAGCTTGAGGCCGTGTCATGGGGCATGTATGTCACGATGATGCTCAAAGGTCACCGCTCACTCCTTGCCCTCACCACCCCCGAGTGGCTGTCACGTCTTGCCAATGGCAACGACGCTCTGAAGCTGTGGAAAGACGTCAAGGTGCGCAAGGCAAGTTGCTACCTCGTAGAGAGCATTGCCGATGGCGTGCTCACCCTCAACGACCTTGTCGAGGGCGACACCATAACCCTGAAAGTCGAGAATCTCGACTTCCCGACCAAAGATTTCGTTGCCGGCACCACCACCGTGATCTGCGAGTTCGTCAAGTTTGACAAGCAGCTGCACCGCGTGGGCACCATCGCCGTGAACGACATGGGTGAGAACGTGGAGCAGTATGTTGCCCAGGAGAAGGAGAACCGCAGCGACAAGAACCAGAAGGCCATACACAAGGCGTTCCTCAAGGCAGCCGACAACAAGTATGTCATGTTCTTCAAGGACAAGGCGGCCACCGAGGAGTTCCTCACCGAGAAGATGGGCTACCACTTTGCACAAGGCGTGAAGCTGCCCGAGTTTAAGACCGACCGCAACATCATGCTCATGGCATCGCCCAAGACGGGTCTCACGGTTCAGCCTGGCTTCCTCAGCTGTCTGAACGCCGGGCACAACCCCTATTTCAGCAAGGAAGATGCAGCCAAGAACACGTTGCCCGTGATAGCACGCGCCAACGCCATTCCTTACGACATCATCTGCCACATGCTCGACGACGGCATGCTCTCTGAAGCGACGTTCAGCGGCAGCGACAACGCCGAGGAGAACAAGAAACTGGCCCAGGACAACCTGCCGTTCATCGTAGATTATTATTATCACAACAACCGCACGAAATAAACAGTTAGCGAGAAAGCCGATTGTGATAACCCCACATATCGTCCCCGTCTTGCTGTCATCAGGCAAGGCGGGGATGCTTTTTTATTTTTTTTCTACACCTACAAAAACAAGACAAGCACAAACATGTCAGAACTTCCCACACTCATCAACGACCTTGCCCTCATCCTCATTGTCGCAAGCATCGTCACCCTGCTGTTCAAGAAGCTGAAGCAGCCATTGGTACTCGGCTATGTGGTCGCCGGCTTTCTCGTGTCGCCCCACATGCCTTACACCATGTCGGTCATCGACAACAGCGACATCAAGACCTGGGCCGACATTGGCGTCATGTTCCTCCTCTTCTCCCTTGGTCTCGACTTCTCGTTCAAGAAAATCCTGAAGATGGGCATGTCGCCGATCATCGCTGCCTGCACCATTATCTTCTTCATGATGACGCTCGGCATCGTGGTGGGCCACGCCTTCTCATGGGCACGCATGGACTGCATCTTCCTTGGTGGCATGCTCGCCATGAGCTCCACGACGATCATCTACAAAGCCCTCGACGACATGGGGCTGCGCCAGCAGAAGTTTGCGGGCATGGTCATGAGCGTCCTCATCCTTGAAGACATCCTCGCCATCGTCATGATGGTCGTCCTGGCCGCCATAGCCGAAGGCAGCAGTCCCGACGGCGGCGAGATGATTGGTGTGGTCATGAAGATCGGCTTTTTCCTCGTGCTGTGGTTCGTGGTAGGCATCTTCCTCGTGCCCCTGTTCCTGCGCTCCATGCGCAAGCTCATGAACGGCGAGACGCTCCTCATCGTGGCGCTCGGCCTGTGCTGCTTCATGGCTGTGCTGTCTACAAAGGTGGGGTTCAGCAGCGCCTTCGGTGCCTTCGTGATGGGCAGCATCCTCGCCGAGACGATAGAGGCAGAGCGCATCATCAAGCTTGTTGAGCCGGTAAAGAACCTCTTTGGCGCCATCTTCTTCGTGTCTGTGGGCATGCTCGTCGACCCCAACATCATCGTGGCCTATGCCGTGCCCATCATGGTGCTTGTGCTCACCATCCTTCTCGGCCAAGCCGTGTTCGGAACGTTTGGCTTCATGCTCGGCGGCCAGTCGCTGAAGTCGGCCATGCGCTGCGGCTTCTCCATGACCCAGATCGGCGAGTTCTCGTTCATCATCGCCTCGCTCGGCCTGTCGCTCGGCGTGATCGGCAAGTTCCTCTACCCTGTCGTCGTGGCCGTGTCTGTCATCACCACGTTCCTCACGCCCTACATGATGAAAGCCTCTGTGCCGTGTTACAACATCCTGGAGCGCCGCCTGCCCAAGTCGTGGGTAAAGGCCATGAACAACATTGCGCTGAGCCACCCCGCCCCAGCCCATGGCGAGCGCCGCTGGCGCAGTCTGCTCTTGCAGATGACACGCATAACCCTCATCTACTCTATCCTCTCCTCTGCCTCCATCGCCGTGATGTTCATGTTCTTCCTGCCCTTCGTTCGCAGCATCATGCCCGGCATGCACTGGTGGGCAAACGGCATCTGTGCCTTGACCACGGTTCTTTTCATCTCGCCGTTCCTCCGCGCCATCGTCATGAAGAAGAACCACAGCGACGAGTTTAAGGCGCTTTGGAGCGAGAGTCGTCTTAACCATATTCCGCTAATCGTCACCATCCTTGTGCGCATCATGGTCGCCACCGCCTTCGTGTTCTACATCTGCAATTACCTCACCCGTTTCACCAACGCGCTGATGATAAGCATCGCCGTGGCCGTGGTGCTGCTCATGATGATCTCGAGTCGTCTGAAACGCCGTTCCATCATGATGGAGCGCATGTTCATCCTTAACCTCCGCTCGCGCGACATCGAGGACCAGGTGCTTGGCCGCAAGAAGCCGCTCTATGAGGGCCACCTCCTCGACCGCAACATACATATCGGCAATTTCGATGTGCCAGAAGACTCGCTGTGGTCGGGTCAGCGTCTGAAAGAACTGAAGCTTCGCAACCGGTTTGGCGTGATGGTGAGCAGCATCTTGCGCGGCAGCCATCGCATAAACATCCCTAACGGCACCAGCGAGATCTTCCCTGGCGACCGCATACAGGTCATCGGCAGCGACGACCAGCTGGCAGCGTTTGGCGCCGCCATAGGCAACGAGCTGATGGCCGATGATCCCGACATCGAGAAACGTGAGATGAAGCTCCGCCAGATGGTCATCGACGGCAAGAGCGTGTTTGTGGGTAAGACGTTGGCGGAGAGTGGCATCCGCGACAAATACAACTGCATGGTTGTAGGCTTGGAGGAAGGCAAAGAAAACTTGTCGCTCATCGAGCCTTCCCGTCGTTTCGTCAAGGGCGACATTATATGGATTGTTGGTGAGGAGTCGGACCTCCAAACCATCTTAAACATGTAACCGTGTGGACCACGAATCTTTCACACGAATCTTCACGCGAATATTTTTTTGAACACGAATCTCACGAATTAAACGAATAATTCTTAAGAACACGAGATTTTTTTTGAACACGAATTTCGAATTAAACGAATGTTTCTTAAGCACACGAGATTTTTTTTGAACACGAATTTCACGAATTAAACGAATATTTTTTAGCACACGGATATTATTTTTTTAAAGCACACGGATCTCACGGATCTCACGGATTTTGAGCCTTCGGCTCGTTGTGAACGACAGCTCATTGTGAACGACAGCTCGTTGTGATTAATGACTCGTTATGATTTTAATGATAAATCAAAAAAGCTATCCGTGAGCCATGCGAAGCATTGGCAGATCCGTGAGATCCGTGAGATCCGTGTGCTTTAAAAACATTCGTGAGATTCGTGAAATTCGTGTTCAAAAAATCTCGTGTGCTTAAGAATTATTCGTGAGATTCGTGAAATTCGTGTTCAAAAAAAATCTCGTGTGCTTAAGAATTATTCGTGAAATTCGTGAGATTCGTGTTCAAAAAAAATCTCGTGAAAGATTCTCGTGAAAAGATTCGCGTGAAAGCTTCGTGGTCTCACCAGGGATAATTTAAAAGCCGTAGATCTGTTTGAGCTTGTTGCCGAGCTTGTCGCCGCGCAGGTCACGAGCCACGATCTTGCCGTTAGGGTCAACGAGCAAGCTTGCAGGAATGCCCTGAATGCTGTAAGTCTTGGCAGCCACCGACTGCCATCCCTTAAGGTCAGAGAGGTGAACCCAATTCAGCTCCATGTCGCCGATAGCCTTCTTCCATGCGTCGCTCCTGTTGTCCAGCGACAGACCCACGATCTCGAAGCCCTTAGCGTGATATTTCTCATAGCTTGCCTTCACGTTAGGCATCTCCGCACGGCAAGGGCCACACCATGAAGCCCAGAAGTCGATGAGCACATACTGTCCCTTGCCACACCACTCGCTCAACTTGTGAGCCTTACCCTCTGTGTCGGCCAGCTCCAGATCCGTAAACTGCTTTCCAATCACCGCCTCAGCACGTTCAACGTCAGCAAGCACCTCGCGTGCATAAGCCAGGACAGGGTGCGAGGCATAGGGACGCGAGGGCGCGAGGAGCGCCTTCAGCTCCGCCGTCTCACAGTCATAGACAATGTTGGTTATGTAAGCCGCGGGAATGAGGTTATCCTTGTTCTCGCTGATGATCTGGCGTATCATTTTGTTCATCTGCTCCTCAAGCGGGTTCATCTGCTCCACGAGCGCCTTGGTCTGCTTGTCGCGTTCCTCCTGACTTATCGCTGTGTTGAGCACCAGTTTTCTGTAGCTGTCAGCTATGGGCTGCATCTTGTCGGCAATGACCTTCACCTTCTGCTGACACTCGCCGAAACGGCTGTTCAACGCCGAGCCTTTCAAGGAGCCTGCCTTGAGGTCCACGGTTGCCGGCGTGCCGTCGTTGAACAGGTTCACATAGCCTGCCTCCTTTGTTGTAACAAACATCAGGGCGTTCTTGTCGCCCTTCATGTTAATCTCGAACGCGCCGTTCTTCACCGCCACGCTGTCTTGCTGCGCGTCGCGCTTGGCCTCGTCATAATAATACACCCACTTGGTAGCTTCCGGGCATCTACCTTTCACCACCGTAGTAACCTCCTGCGCCATGACCGTCGACAGGGCGGCTATGGCGAGTACAGATGTTGTCAATCTTTTCGTCTGCATTTCTATTTTTGTTTTTTTCGTTAATTCTTTGTTTCTTGACATGCAAATGTAAGAATAGAATGGTGATGTTCAAAGAAAAGGGCGCTTTTTATCGCGTTTGTTTTGTCATTTTTAGGTTTTTTAGTAATTTTGCATCCTGTTTGGGAGCAGTCCCATCAAAAGAGTGCTTGGTAAACCTCTTAAAAAACAAGAATTATGACAGAAAAAAAGAATAATGTGAGCGTGCTGTTCCTTCTGTTCAGCGTGCTTTTTTGCGTCTGCCTGATAACGGCAAACGTGCTTGAGACAAAACAGATTTCGTTAGGTTTTATCAACATCACGGGCGGTCTGCTCGTGTTCCCCGTGTCCTACATCATCAACGACTGCGTGTGTGAGGTGTGGGGTTATCGCAAGGCGCGACTCCTCATCTGGCTGGGCTTTGCCATGAACTTCCTGTTCGTGGCGTTCGGCGCATTGGCCGATGCCATTCCCGGCGCCCCCTACTGGGACAACGACGAGGGCTTCCATGCCGTGTTCGGACTGGCTCCGCGCATCGCTGCCGCTTCGTTCGTGGCGTTCCTCATCGGCTCTTTCGTCAACGCTTACGTCATGAGTCGCATGAAGATCAACTCTAACGGCAAGAACTTCTCTTATCGCGCAATCCTCAGTACGGTCTTTGGCGAGGGTGCCGACAGCATCGTGTTCTTCCCGCTCGCCCTCTATGGCGTGGTGCCCACGAAAGAGCTGCCCATATTCATCATCTCGCAGGTGGTGCTCAAGACGGTCTACGAGATCATCGTGCTGCCCGTGACTATCGCTGTGGTGAAGAAGACGAAGAAGCTGGAGGGCGAGGATGTCTATGACAACGACGTCGACTATAGCGTGTGGAAGATTTTGAGCGTTAATTAAGTGAAGAATGAAGAGTGAAGAGTGAAGAATTCAATAGCCTTCACTAACAAGAATTCAGCAAATAATTAATATTTACATCGCGCTTCGCGCTCGTTGATTTTTTAAACATTAATTTCCATTAATGACCCATTAATTATCATTAATACGCGCTCCGCGCGAGAAGCAGATGTGCCATATTTTTCAAAGACAATGGATACAAGAAAAGACGAAGGGCTGAAGGCCCTGGGCGCCAAGACGCGCTATAAAGACGATTACGCCCCCGAGGTGCTTGAGTCGTTCGTAAACAAACACCCCGACAACGACTATTGGGTGCAGTTCAACTGCCCCGAGTTCACATCGCTGTGCCCCATCACGGGTCAGCCCGACTTTGCCGAGATTCGCATACAGTATGTCCCCGACGTGCGCATGGTAGAGAGCAAGAGTCTGAAGCTCTACCTCTTCAGTTTCCGCAACCACGGCGACTTCCACGAAGACTGCGTCAACATCATCATGAAGGACCTCATCCGCCTCATGGACCCCAAATACATCGAGGTGACGGGCATCTTCACCCCTCGTGGCGGCATCAGCATCTACCCCTTCGCCAACTATGGCCGCAAGGGCACAAAATATGAGCAGCTTGCCGAGCATCGCTTCATGAACCACAACATGTAGCCCTGCCTCCGGCTGTTTATTTAAAGACAGAACTTTCGCAAAGCTTATTATGGATATCTATCTCAAGCAAGCGTCGCCGAAGGCGGCGAATATCCATAACCGCTGGTTGAGCT
>OCRP01000518.1_pt1 | contig 36250 bp, 29 predicted proteins | sample 1538871 | NCBI WGS metagenome assembly OCRP01 (sample SAMN04571731, study PRJEB22368) | human gut metagenome | biome: human gut; material: stool | host: Homo sapiens | place: Luxembourg | collected 2012-09-20 | reverse complement strand
AAGCTTGAGCGATATTTTTTTGACGTGTATCTACTAGCATCGCGGATACGCTTACCAAGATAATGTCACTAATGTCACCAGGCAAGACATCTATCTGACAACCAGCCATTTACGGGTGACAATATAGGCTTTTTCTATTGTCACCTAATGTCACCTAATGTCACCCAATGCAGTAAGCTTATCTGGTGGTCAGGAAATAAATTCAGCCACCTCATTCAATGCATAAATATGCACTTCTGCCGTATATTTATTCAGTTTCCCATTAAGCCCATTTGACAAAATGAAAGTGCCTTTATTGCGTTGTCAAAGAGGCTCTTTGACAGCCTCATTAAGCCTCTTTGACGACCTCAAAGAGGCTTAATGACAAAGCAGGGGTACATTTAAGAGCTGTTAACAATTCGTGATTTGATTTTAACTATAATTTTATGCATTATGAAAGAACAAGGCCTTGTTTGCTATCTTTCTATCATTCTGTATATTTATGCAAAATTGGGGTAAAAATGCTCCCTTTTCGACTTTTTTCCATCCTTTGCAAAGCATGTTTGCAAGCCTAACATCATCACTTGAAGATTGTAAACATGCCTTTTATGAAGCATAAACATAACACTTATGAAGCGCAAACATGGCCATTGGCTAAGACCCTTACAACCAAAAAGATTAAGCTCTACCTCTGAACAAGGAGGTTTACGCCCAGACAATGTTGATGACAAGGCATCAGAAAATAGCAAAACTCTTTGATGAAGATATTTGGGTGACGTAATTACGAAGTCAGGAAAAAGACGGCGTTTATGTGGTTCCATTGGATGCTTGAAAGATTAAAAACCGTCGAAGACAGAACTTTGGGATGGGCCATAATCTAAAGACATCGACAATAACTAAAAATAAGTTCATACAAGAAAGCCGAATATTTAATAATTATAAAAAAAACAACAAGAAAAGTTTTGCAAATAGCAAAAAATTCGATAAATTTGCCGTGATGATTGCCACCAGTGGGTAGCATGATTCATTTTCGAGGATTAAAAATTAGCGTTTGCTATTCGTCATGCGCGTTGGAACGTAGGAAATTTCAAAAAAGCATTGATAAGCGAATAATAGCGAACGTCTGCGATATCGTGGACGTCACTTGTCGTTTATCACAGCTTTTCCTACGGCTGCAACGCGGACAGGTTTCGTCCACGTTTTGTATCCGTAGGGGGCATGAAAACAGTGGCGGCGCATTTTAAAATAACACATTGTCTAACTTTAAAATGCTTTTATTCTATGAGATTAAAAAAGACGAAGGAAGGCATGGTGGTAATGTCTAAAGATAGACTCACAGAAGAGTCTAAGTGGCCTCACCATGTCAATGTTGTATGCGAGAAAGGACTTGAAGCTTCATCAGAACAACTGCGATATGAAGCATGCGAAGCCATCAGCAAAAAATGCTTCCCCGTTGAGGATGCGAGTTCTGGCAGCTGCTTTGAAGAGCATGCCGTTGATCAAGACCTTTACAAGGAAATCAATTTTTTCATTAAACCTAAGGAAGGAGAATCAAAATGAAATCAGCAATTATCAATAGAAGAATGGCAAGAGCTTTGCTTATTGCCATACTTATGATGGTTTGTACCAATAGTGTGCAAGCTCAACAAACTACGCTAACAGTAGACTGCCAGACTCCAGGATGGTTGTCAAGCAAAATCGGGTATAAAGACCAACTATCAGTAAAGAACTTGACCGTTACAGGATACCTAAACCTAACAGATATGTCATTTCTTGCAGGACTAACAGAAAAAAATCTAATACATTTAGATATGTCTGGGGTAGAGATGATAGAGCATGGTGACAATTATCAAGGTAAACGCTTTTCAAAAAAACTTCAATACATTTCTTTGCCTAACAATGACAATAATTTAAAGAAGTATTATTCAGGGTCCAACTCTGGAGTTATAGACTCTGTCTTCATCAACTCCAAAGGAATTTTAAAAATGTATGAATTAGGATCAACAGCTAAATATTTGCACATTGGTGAAGGCATTGACTCTATTTATGTAAACGATGCACGCTGCAGCGGCTTTAAAAAAATTCATCTCCCATCAAAGGTTCATTATCTTTCAAGGAGGTTTTATTATTACGCTGATTACAGATATATTCGAGACACTATTGATATCAATTTAGAGAATATAGAAAATTTCGAAGAAACAAGCATTCAAGCTTACATTAGAAGTGACACAATACGATTTTCTCCTAAGCTAAAAAAATGGAAAACGAACGCATTCGGAATTAAGGAAAACAGCGTAATATACTTGCCAGCAAATCTTGAGTATATCAATGACTACCAGGATAAATACGAACAGGATCATCAAATAGATGGTAGACGAATAGAATTTTACTGTAAGATGCAGACTCCTCCAAAAGTTAGAAAATATAATTTTAATAATCACTTTACTTCTTTTAGTAACTGCATAGTTCATGTACCCATAGGATGTTCTGAAATCTACAAAAAAACAAACCCTTGGTCAGCTGCGACCATTGTAGAAGACAAAGTTGCCGTAACAGGAATAGAATTAGATCAAAGCTCTATCAGTCTTACAGAAATTGGAGAAAATGTTCAGCTGAAAGCGAATGTGCTACCCCACGATGCCACAAATAAGAATGTGAGATGGAGTTCGTCCAACCCTTCAGTTGCTATAGTAAGTAAAGGGAATGTGGTATGTGTAGGATATGGAACAGCTGTAATATTGGCTACTACAGAAGATGGTGGTTTTATGGCAACATGTGTCGTGAACGTAGCTTCTGGAATAGAAGGAATTGAAAATAACAAGAATGTAAAGGTAAATGATGGAACTATTACGTTGACAAACATGAGCAAGGGCACACCCATAAGACTCACCGATATATCTGGCAAAATCATCTACCAAAAGAGACTGCAAGACGGATATTCATTTACTACGCCACAGTTTACGAAAGGAATATATATTTTGAGCGTAGGAAACCAAAACTACAAGTTGGCAATTCCATAAGAAAAGAAGCCATTGTATATGAGCATAAAGTATATTCTTTTCACACTTGCATCAATAATAATAGCAATTTGGTGTTGGTGTAGCTACAATAGTGGAACAGGAGGTCCATTAGGTTCATTTAAGAAGAGAACGATTTTGGGCATATGCGTTGTCATGTCAGTATTAGCAATGACCTTCATTAATGTCGCCCTTGGAAAGATATGGAAAGAAGCTTTTTTGGAAATAATAAACAATATAGGTTTTGCTTTCATTGTTGCCTTCTTCCTGTTCATATTCAAGAATAATTTGTTTGGAAATCATAATAAAGATAACATTGACCAATAAAATTTAAAGAGCTTTTGATGAGCATTTAGCTGCATCAAGAGCTCTTTATTTCATAAGATATAATACATCAAAGAAACTATTCCCTCCACACCCTTCGCTTCAGCCATAGGGCAAGGATGGGATCGCTTAGCTCAAGATGTTTGGGGGCTGTTAGGCTGACGAGGTCTTTTTCTATCAGGGCTTTCTTCAACCTTGTGATATTGGCTGCTGTGCCCAGTCGGTAGGTTTTTAGGATCTCTGATTGCGTGAAGCCAGTGTGTATGCCGTTCACCAAGGCGTGCAGGAAGTTCATCTGATAGGCAGACAGGTCTTCTGTTTGCTGGATAAACAACGGCTCACAGGCATCGAGCAAGCGGTCTATGCCATATTGCACGTCGCTCTCCGTTGCCTCATGTTGCGTTTTCAGCCATACCAGCCAAGCCAACTGCTGCACATAAGACGAATAGCGGTCGGTCACGGTGCATATCTCACGGGACAGTTCTTCAGAAATATGTTTACCCGTCACCTCAAAACGCTCGCAGATGTAAGCCACCCAGTCGGCCTCACTAATTTTGTTAAGATAAAACAAATCGCCAAAACGGTAGAACGGATAACTCTGGTTCTGAAACATTTGTTCCATCATGTGTTTCTTGCTGCCATAAAGACAATAAGAGACATGCGTCTGCAACTGCCATATACCACGCAGCTTCTTTTGAAAGGTTAGCGAATCGGCAAAGTCGCCTATCTGCTGAAACTCATCAATGCAGACCACTATCCGGAATCCTTTCTCTTTGGCTATCAGTTCTGGCAGTTGCAACACGTCTTCAGTTGTGCTGTTGCTTGCATTATATTCTAACGAGATGGAAAAATCGTTCAACGGGTCTTGTCCAAAGCTTATCTTTGGCACGAACCTACTTAGAAACACTTTTGCGTTCTCCATCCACTCCTCCCAACGGCTCGAGGTGGCGCGCACCACAGCCGTGGCAAAGGCATTTACGAAATCGTTTTCTGAACGACAGCCGAAAGCATCGATACGCGCTATCCTGATGTTCTCGCTCTCCACAAGCGAGCACACCTTGTCAACGAGCGATGTTTTACCCATACGGCGCGGAGATATAAGAATTGTGTTCACGCCATACATGAAATTAGCCTTTAAACGTTCTGTTTCTTCCTTACGGTCAGTAAAGGTGTCGCCTTCAACACGAACGCCAAACACAAAAGGTGCTTCAAAATTGTTTGCCATAACCTTGAAATTTTAGGGATGAAGATTAATTCAAACCGAGAGCAGAGATGCAAGCTTGCTTGCAATCTTTGCAGAGGTGCAGCCTATCTTCTGCAAAGATAGTGCAAACCGAGAGCAGAGATGCAAGCTTGCTTGCAATCTTTGCAGAGGTGCAGCCTATCTTCTGCAAAGATAGTGCAAACCGAGAGCAGAGATGCAAGCTTGCTTGCAATCTTTGCAGAGGTGCAGCCTATCTTCTGCAAAGATAGTGCAAACCGAGAGCAGAGATGCAAGCTTGCTTGCAATCTTTGCAGAGGTGCAGCCTATCTTCTGCAAAGATAGTGCAAACCGAGAGCAGAGATGCAAGCTTGCTTGCAATCTTTGCAGAGGTGCAGCCTATCTTCTGCAAAGTTAAGAAAAAATATCCTTTTAAACAAGGTTGTTTTAAACAAGGTTGTTAAAAATGTGATATTGCAAAGGTATTGGTTTATGATTATAAGAGCAAGGAATATCTTGAAAGCGCTTTTTGTCTCATAAGATTCTCTGTTTTATCAATAAAAACGCATCAAAATCATTGTCTTTTCGTTAATTTATTCTATCTTTGCAACAGAAAGTCGCTTGAAAAAGTGGCAGAACCATACAAAAAGTCGCTTGAAAAACGTGCACAAATTAAACAAAAGTCGCTTGAAAAACGTGCACAGATTTCTTTACAATTATCACAAACCATTAAATATCAAATGTTTAAACGAAAAATCGAAAAATATCTTAAAGAATCATGAAAAATATCATGTAGGAAAGCCATCAAATTAGGCGATGTTGTTATTTCTTCCCACCCGTTTTCACTATCGGCACGATGACCTCTTCACGTTTCACCTCCACACGGTCAAAGCCATCGGCAGACGGAACAAAATGGAGAGGGACGATGCGGGTGAGACGCGGCGAGACAGCATGGGCGGAATGATGAACATGATAAACATAAAAGAGGTTGCCCTTGCTATCGTCAAACACATCGCCATGTCCTGATCCGTTCTCGCCTACGGTGGAACGATGAATTATGCGATTGTCGTTGGGCTTCTTCCACGGACCGAGGGGCGAGTCGGCAACGGCATAGCCCACGGCGTAGTCGCGGCTCATAAAATGGTTGGCCGAATAGAAAAGATAATACTTACCCTTGTGCTTGATGACCGTTGGGCCTTCCATGATCGGTGCCGACGGATAATCGGCCGTGTTCTCCCATGCCTGCGTGTTGTCAAGACAGCGCTGGAGGGTGTTATGGTCTATGGTCCGGGTGTTCTTATCGTATGCGGCTACCCAGATGAAGTTGCCATTATTGAACCTCACATGGAAGAGATACGACTTGCCGTCGTCATCGGTAAAGACAAAGGGGTCTATGTTCTTGGCAGACGCATCTACGGGCTTGACCTGCTTCTGGGTGTATGGTCCCGTGAGCTTTGGCGCTTCAGCCACCGCCACCTGCTCGTTGGCAGTATAGGCCAGCTGCCATGTCTTGCCGTTTTTGTAAAACTGTGGAGCCCAGAACCCCTTGTCGCCATACACCTGCTTGCCCTCTGTGAGGAGCCGTCCCACGGGAGTCCATGTCTTCAGGTCCTTCGATTTGAGCACAGAAAAGCCTTGAGGTCTTTCGCTGGCCGTACCTGTGAGATAGAAGGTTGAACCTACTCGCACGATGGTCGGGTCGGCATAGGCTATCTGCTTCTCATGGGTTATGTGGGCAAGAGAAGAGCCATGACGGGCTGTCATAGAAGCACCGAGGAACGGTGTCAAAGGTTGCGCGACAGCCGTTGACAAAAAGACGAGAGATAGAAAGAATGCAGTAATGAGTTTCATAATTGTACGTTTTTTAAGTTTTTAATTGTCGGCAAAATTAAGCATAAAAGCCAGTAACGGCTAACACAAACAAGCCAAAAGATGTAAGAAACAGGTCAAAAGCATAAAACCCGATGATTTTTGTAAGATAAAGAAAAAAGATTTTCTCATTGTTTATTAACTTTGCATAGCTAAACACAACCACAAAAAATCATTTTCACAATCATGAGAACAACAAAATTAATTTTCTTAATGCTCCTCTTGTTTGGCTTGCACACATCAGCTGCCGACAAGACGCACTATAAGACCGTAGAAAACATTGCCTACAAGACATCGACAGACAAGTATGTCGCTGAGCGTTGCCGTCTGGATGTCTACTATAACGACACGGCACGCACAGCGCCCGTGGTGGTATGGTTTCATGGAGGCGGACTGACCGGCGGCTCAAAATATGTTCCCGATGAGCTGAAGGAGAAGGGACTGACCGTTGTGGCAGTAAACTACCGTCTGCTGCCACGGGTAAAGATTGACGAGTGTCTGGACGATTGTGCGGCCGCCGTGGCATGGGTGTTCAAGAACGTGGCACACTATGGTGGCGACACCCGGCGCATCTATGTGTCGGGCCATTCGGCCGGTGGCTACATCACAACGATGCTTGGCCTCGACAAACAATGGCTCACACGCTATGGTGTCGATGCAGACAGCATAAAAGCCCTTGTGCCCTTCAGCGGACAGATGATCAGTCATTTCGCCTATCGCGACATGAACGGCATCGGCAATCTGCAACCACTCGTCGACCGCTTCGCACCTCTCTACCATGTGCGCCCCAACTGTCCTCCCCTCGTGCTTATAACGGGCGATGCCGAAACCGAACTGTTCGGACGCTATGAAGAGAACGCTTATATGTGGCGCATGATGAAGCTATGTGGGCACAAAGCCACAAGCTTGTACAAGATTGACGGCCACAACCATGGCGACATGTGCCATCCTGCCTTCCACATCCTGCTGCAAACAATAAAGAACAAGTAAGGATTCTGCGGTTCTAAACCTTTCAAAACAGCCAAAAGAGCTTTTGATGTCGTAAGCCAACGCATCAAAAGCTCTTTTTTTTTCACAAATCTGTTAAGTGACGCTAAAAGTTACCTACTTTCAGCCATGAAAAGCCCACTTGTTTCTGCTTGGCAATACCTAAATATGGGTAAACGAAGAGCCTTTTGACACTCATTTAACCGAAATATCTTTAAAATTTCATAAAAAGTGAGTATTGCGTTACTTTTTGAATTTTTATACTTTTGCAACGTAAAAAATCCGCAGCTTTTCGTTAAGCCAGATGAGCAGAAAAACTATCTTTAGTTCTGCCATGGCGAGAAAAGGATCTATGAAACAGAAGCATTTTAGAAAGGCAAATGTTGATTTCAGGAACAATAGCAAAGACACCGAAATAAAAGCAAAAACAAGATATGAACAAGAATTTATTGTTATTAGGTCTCCTTTCTTGCGCACTCACAACGCCAGCCTTGGCAGAAGATGTTGAGGACGCAGACAAGGCAAAGACCAGCGTTGCAGAAAACGGAGCTAAGGTAAAAGAAAATCTTAAGACAGAGAGCCAGAGCGACAACGATGACCGTCAGTCGCAGGTTGCCAAAGCCCTGTCGCGCCTTTCGATCGGCGGATATGGCGAAGCGGTGACAAGCCGCAACTTCTACAGTCAGCATTTCAACCGCTACCGTGACCCCGACACATACAAGAACGACCCCAGCCACGGACGCTTCGACCTGCCACACGTTACGCTGAACCTCGGCTACGACTTCGGCCACGGATGGACGATGGGCATGGAGATAGAGTTTGAGCACGGTGGCACAGAGAGCGCCGTAGAGATTGATGCCGACGAAAGCGGCGAATATGAGGCAGAGACAGAACGTGGCGGCGAGGTTGCGCTGGAGCAGTTCTGGATAAACAAAGCCTTTGCCGGCGGCAAGTTTAACATCAAGGCCGGCGAGATCATTATCCCCGTAGGCGAGATCAATGCCTACCACATGCCTAACAATTTCTTCTCAGTATATCGTTCAGAAGGCGAAGCCAAGATGTTGCCCAACACATGGCATCAGGTCGGCGTGTCGCTGTGGGGCCGTGTGAGCAACTGGCGCTACGAGGCCATCTTCACCTCTGGCCTTGATGCCGAGCGCTTCGGCCACAACTGCTATGTTCATTATGGCGCAACCAGTCCTTACGAATATAAGCTCGGCAACGTGTATGCAGGCGCTGCACGCATCGACAACTATTCTATCCCCGGCATGCGCCTCAGCCTCAGCGGCTATTACGGCTACACCTTCAAGAACACCGAGCGCAAGGCAAGCGCCTCATACGACAAGGTGCATGGCGCGCTGGCCATAGGAAGCTTCGGTTTTGAGATGAACCGCTGGAACTGGATCGTTCGTGGCAACGCCACCTACTCGCACCTTGACGATGCAGCCAAGATGACGACCTTCATGAACGCCTTCCCCAAGCACACACAGCAAGACGGCTCTCCTTCAAAACACTCGCCCATAGCAAGCAACGCTTACGCCGTGGGTCTTGAGGCAGGCTATAACATCTTCTCACAGATAAGCAGCCTGTGCGACAAGCAGAAGCTCTATCTCTTCGGCCGCTATGAAGACTATAACACCTATGCTGCCGGCAACAAAAAGGTGGCTTACAAATATGACCATGTGAAGAGAATGGCTGTGGGTGTGAACTATTCGCCCATAAAGCAGATTATCATCAAGGGCGAATATGGCAAGCGTTTCCTCAGCCACGGCTTTAACGATGAGCCGAGCGTGTCGCTGGGCATCACCTACTACGGATGGTTTCTGAAGTAACGGCAGATGAAAGAACAAAAAAACAATTAGTATAAAATAAAAACAGAAGAAAAAAATGAACAAGATTTTTAAGTATTCGATGATGTTTGCAGCCGCATTGACTTTCACAATGGGCTTCACCAGTTGTGACCCGGACGACAGCGACGATCATGTAGGAACCTTCAACGAAAGCGCACTGAAGGAGGTTAACTCAAGCTATGTTGACAACACCATTGTAGCAACATACCGCAACCTCGCCGACTATAACAAGCAGCTTGTTGCCGACATCAACGCCATGAGCAACGATGCTGGCGTACAGAAGGCTTGCGAAACATGGAAGCTGTCGCGCAAATGGTGGGAGTTTTCTGAGGCATTCCTCTTTGGTGCTGCCGGCGACTATGCCATCGACCCTCATACCGACACATGGCCGTTTGACAAGAAGCAGTTTGAGAGCTACATGAAGCTCTACAAAGACCTGCAGCTGGGCGGCGAAGGTGAAGACAACGAGCTGGCAACAAACAACATTAACGATGCCATCACTAACGGTCAGAACCTTACTGGTTTCCACGCTGTAGAGTATCTTATCTTCCGCGACGGCAAGGCACGCCACTTTGCCGACCTGACAAGCAACGAGATCTACTTTGCCAAGGCAGCCGCACAAGACCTTTACCTCAGCTCGCTGAAGCTTGTTTCGGCTTGGGGTGGTAAGGTTTCTGCCGACGAGCAGGCTCTGTTGGACGAGGTAGAGTTTGAGTCGGCCATCAACTACGGCCAAAACTTCAAGAACGCAGGCAACGCCGGTTCAACCTATTCTACCGTGGTGCTTGCTTCAAAAGAGATAATCGCTGGCGCTAACGACATCATTGGTGAGGTGCGCGACTCAAAGATCGGTGCTCCTGCAACAGGCGAGGACATCAACTACATCGAGTCGCCTCACGCCCGCAACTCAATTCAAGACTTCTACGACAACATCATGTCTGTAAAGCACGCCCTTTATGGCGGCTGCACCGTTGACGGCACAACACCTAACGCCAAGTCGCTCATCGGCATCTGCCTGAACAACAGCAAGACCAAGGCTGCCGCTGAGAACGTGATGACCAACCTTGAGAACGCGCTGAGCAAGATTGACGGCATGAAGAAGCCCTTCGTGCTCAACTATAGCGATCAGACCGCAAAGGACGCTATGGAGGCTCTTGACGGACTGGAGGAGTCGTTGAACGCTCTTGACAAACTGCTCGACTGATCGTAAGCACCATACGTTCACATTTGAAAAAGAACCAATAAAAAAAGAAAAACCGTTGGCGGTTTGCCCTAAAAGCATCCGCCAACTTTTCATGTCTAATAAAACAACATTATGAAACACGTTTATTTTATTCCTGCGCTCCTGTCGGCATTGGCATTCACGGCTTGTTCCGACAACGACACCCTCGACACCAACCTTCCCGAGGCAGAGTATGGCTCACCCAGCGAGTGGTATTATGCTGGCGGAAAGCTTGGAACAACAAACATTCAGTCGGCCTACGCTTACCGTCAGGCAACATCCGCCGTTGACGAAGCTGGCTTGTCGCTCAACTTCCAGATCGGCGAGTCGCTCTTCGAGAAAGACTATAACACATCAACCGATGCATTTGCCGGACTGGGTCCTGTTTATGTGCGCCGCGGATGTCTTTACTGTCACCCCAACTACGGCCATGGCAAACGCCAGAATGCCTATCGCGCCGACCAAGATGGCAATGGCTACTTGCTCGTGGTGTATGACAAGAAGACCAATGCCTACATCTATTCTGTTGCAGGCATGCCTCAGACCAAGGCAGTAAAGCCGTTCAAGCCACAGATTGACGAGAGCAAGATCGTTATTACATGGAAGGACTATACCGACGAATGGGGCAACAAGTTCCCCGATGGAGAGAGCTATTCGCTCAGCTATCCTGAGGTAACCATTCCTGCCGATGCCTACTATTCGCCCGTAACGGTTAAGCGCGACGGAAAGATGGTGGTTATACCCTCTGACCAAGTGGCCAGCGAGATTGGCGTGCGTCTGGAGTCGACCATCGGCATCTATGGCACAGGTCTGACCGATGCCATTCCTGACGACTCGATCACAGCCGAATGGAAGCGTCAGAGCGCCTACTTCAACTCTGTAGGCAAGACCAACGCCCTGAACCCCGCTTATTGGGACCAGAACACGAACGAGTGGGTAAGCTACTATGTGAACAACGCTGGCGACAAGAAGAAATATGTGCGCCGCTACACCTACGCCATGAGCCGCGGACCAATCCTCGACGCAGCAGGTGCCAACGCCATATGGAACATCACGAACGTGACACGTCCCGACCGCCGTTACCATTACCTGAGCCTTGACGGCACCATCTACGCCAAGTCGTCAATGGAAGATCCCGACGTTCAGGCAGGCTTCCCCGAATATATCAAGAGCATAGACCCGAACAACGCGCATCCCTCATGGCACACCGCCGATGTGAAGCAGAACATCTACAACTATCTGATGGCAAAAGATCTGGACCCCGAGATGTCGAGCTCGCAATATAAGAACTTCATGATCTGGCACCGCGGACTGGCTGTACCTGCTGCCCGCAACACCACCACCGACCGCTTCAAGCAGGGCATGAAGCTCTTTAAGGAGATTGGTTGCGCCAACTGTCACCGCCCGTCATGGACCACAGGCGACGACAACATTCAGGACCCGAACGGCATCTTCACCAACAGCGACATGCCTCGCTATCCGCACCAGAAGATATGGCCCTACACCGACTTTGTGCAGCACCGTCTGTTCATGGAGAACGACATCCGCACAGGATGGTGCCGCACCACACCGCTCTGGGGCCGTGGCCTGTCAAAGCTCTGCACAGGTGCCGAAGACCGTCTGCACGACTGCCGCGCACGCAACACCATGGAGGCAATCATGTGGCATGGCAACGCCAAGAGCGACGCCCGCTTCGCCATTGAGAAGTTCCGCAAGCTGACCAAGGAACAACGCGACAACATCATCTTCTTTGTTGAGTCAATTTAACGGTCGGTTCTGTCGATTAAAATATTGAAAAATCAGCCGCACACGGCCTTGTGTTAAACCCACAAGGCTGTGTGCGACTTTTACAATTTCAGACAAGCAACATAAAAGGAAGCTACACACCCTTTTTCAACCCTCAAGAAAAATGAAACATCTGAAGAACTTGATTCTCGTTGTGGCAACGGCAATCATTCTTATTCTTATTACAGCAACAATAGTGGAAAGCAGCAAAGGCACGGCCTTTGTCAGGCAACACATCTACACCTCGGCGTGGTTTGTTGTGCTATGGGCAGCCCTTGCCGTGGCCGCCGCTGTCTACATTGTGCTGCGCAAAAACAAAAGCAACATCAGCACCAGCGTGCTGCTGGTACACGCATCGTTTCTGGTCATTCTGCTCGGCGCCTTTACCTCATGGAACATGGCTGAAAGCGGAACCATACATCTGCGCCAGAACGAAACGACAAGCACAATGAAAGATGAAGAGGGAAAAACAAAAGAACTCGGATTCGAGGTATCGCTCAAAAACTTCAATGTGGTAAACTATCCCGGCACAGATGCGCCGATGGACTATGTAACCATGGTCACAGCCAACACCCAAGAAATAAAGGTGTCGATGAACAACATTGGCAGCTTCAACGGCTACCGCTTCATACAGTCGGGCTACGACAGCGACATGCAAGGCACCACGCTCGGTGTCTATCATGACCCGTGGGGCATTGGCATAACATACACGGGCTACGCCCTGCTCTTCATATCGCTCATCGCAACAATGGTCAGCAAGAAAACAAGAATACGCCATCTCTACCGTAAAGCCCTCTCTCTGCAAGGCACAAAGGCATGGGCTGTAACAGCGCTCCTTGCCGTTTCGTCGTTCGCAACATCGGCTAACGCACAGGAGATGGTGAAGATTGATGGCGACATTGCCGACGACTTCGGCAAGATATGCGTGCTTTACAACAGCCGCATCACCCCCATAAACACCGTTGCCACAAGCTTCGTAACAAAGCTCTGCGGCAAGCCTACATGGGACGGTCTCTCCTCAAACCAGGTGTTTGCAGGATGGATCTTCGACGTGCCCTACTGGGAAACGGTGAAGATGATAGAGATAAAAGAAAAGAAAGCACAAGAGCTTCTCGGAATCAACGGCAAATGGGCTTCGTTTGACGATTTCTGGGACAACTACAACAATTATAAACTCGACGCCCCGCTTAAGAAAGCCTATAAAGACGGCGACACAAAGCTACAGAAGCAGCTGCGCGATGCCGACGAGAAGTTTAACATCATACGCATGCTTTATGGCGGCGAGATGCTCAAGATGTTTCCTTATGCCGGCAAGCAGGGTCACATGCAATGGTTTGCGCCGGGTCAGCCGCTCGGCAACCTAAAGCTCGACGAAAAGGAACTGGTGTTTATAAAAAAGTCGATGGACTATCTTGCCGAGAGCATCATAACGGGCGACAAAGCCCGTGCCGAGGAGATAGCAAAGAAAATTTACAGCTACCAGCATGTTAGGGGCAAGGCGGTCGTGCCGACAAAGTTTCGCATCTACACCGAAACCTTTTACAACAAGACAAACGCCCAACGCCTACCCGTCATGCTTTATCTCACCCTCTCGCTGGTGCTTGCCATCGTGTCGACGCTTAGCCTCAACAACGGGAAACAGAAGAAGACGCGCCTCGTGAGCAGCGTGCTCACATGGGTTATGCTCATACACACCACCCTGTTGCTCGCCCTGCGCTGGTTTGTGTCGGGCCATCTGCCCATGTCAAACGGCTACGAGACCATGCAGTTTATGGCGTGGGCAACGCTCATCGTCACCCTCGTCATGCAGAAACGTTTCCTGCCCGTCAAGCAGTTCGGTCCATTGCTCTCATCGTTTGCCTTGCTCGTGGCAATGATAACCGACGGCAATCCGCAAATAACGCAACTCATGCCTGTGCTGCAGTCGCCGCTGCTCTCGGTCCACGTCATGGTCATCATGTTCTCCTACGCCCTGTTCGGACTGACGGCACTCATCGGTCTGCAAGGTCTCATTGCCCACCACCGCAAGCAGGAGGAGAAGGAGCAACAGCTTGCCGCCCTCTCACAGTTTCTGCTCTACCCTGCCGTGGCGCTCATAGCCATCGGCATCTTCATCGGCGCCATCTGGGCAAACGTAAGTTGGGGACGCTACTGGAGCTGGGACTCGAAAGAGACCTGGGCTCTTATAACGATGCTTATCTATTCTGTCCCTCTTCATGCCGACATAAAATGGCTGAGGAAGGCGCAGCACATGCACATCTACATGTTACTGGCCTTCCTCAGCGTGTTGATGACCTATTTCGGTGTAAACTATTTTCTCAGCGGCATGCACTCGTATGCTTAACGAAGCGCCGCCTTGCGCTTCACGCCAACGGCCTCAACAAAACAGAGGCCTTGGTGTGGAGAGCGGTGACATTACAGCGCCTCAAGCATGCGCTTGATTACCACCTCGGCAGAGATCTCGCGGTTGGCGGCTTCGGGTATGACGAGCGAGTTGGGGCTCTCTATCACGTCGTCGGTAACGATAAGACCGCGGCGCACAGGCAGACAGTGCATGAACTTGCCGTTGTTTGTTACAGCCATGTGAGCAGCATCGATGGTCCACGACATGTCTTTGCTCAAGATCTTTCCATAGTCGGCAGCGTTGGTCACGCCTGGGCAACTCCAGTTCTTGGCATACACAAAGTCGGCACCCTCAAGCGCCTTCATCTGGTCATACTCAACGCGAGCATTGCCCACAAACTTGGGGTCAAGCTCATAGCCGTGGGGATGTGTCACCACAAAGTCGACATCGGCAGCGTTCATCCATTCGGCAAACGAGTTGGGCACAGCCTGAGGCAACGCGCGGCAATGGGGAGCCCATGACAGCACCACCTTAGGACGCGCAACGGTCTTGTGCTCCTCAATGGTTATGAGGTCAGCGAAAGCCTGAAGCGGATGCACGGTAGCCGTCTCCATGGCAAAGACTGGGCGACCGCTGTATTTTACAAACTGGTTGACGATGGTCTCGGCATAGTCGAACTCGCGGTCGGTAAGCCCGGCAAATGAGCGTATGCCGATAAGGTCGCAATAGCTGCCCATCACGGGAATGGCCTCAAGCAGATGCTCGCTCTTGTCACCATCCATGATGACGCCGCGTTCTGTCTCCAGTTTCCACGCACCGGCGTTCACGTCGAGCACGATAACATTCATGCCGAGGTTCATGGCCGCCTTCTGTGTTGAGAGGCGTGTGCGCAACGAGTTGTTAAAGAAAATCATGAGCAAGGTCTTGTTCTTGCCCAGATGCTGGAAGCCGAAACGGTTGTTCTTCACTTCCTGTGCCTCAGCCAATGCCTGCTGCAGGTTGCCGAGGTCGTTGACGTTGAAAAATGTTTTCATTCGTTTTATAGTTAAAGCCCCTCTCCATCTCTCCCCGACGGGGAGAGGGGAGTGAATAGCTAGGGCTATAGGAGTTTTGATTTTTAAATTTTGATTTTTGAATTGTCGGCTTTCAGCCGATGTTGAGTTTTCGAATTTTAAAGCCCCACCCCCGCGCCGAAGGCGCAATGTTGAATTTTGAGTTTTGAATTTTGAATTGTCGGCTTTCAGCCGATGTTGAATTTTCGAATTTTGATTTTTCCTTTTTTAAAAGGCGATTGAATTCTTCACTCTTCACTCTTCGTTCTTCACTTAAAATAGGCTATTGGATTTTTCACTTTTCGTTTTTCACTTTTCTCTTAATTCCGTATCTGTCCTTCACCCTCAATCAGCCACTTATAAGTAGTGATTTCTTCAAGCCCCATAGGACCGCGTGGACCAAGCTTTTGCGTGCTTATGCCTATCTCGGCGCCGAGTCCGAACTGCGCACCATCGGTAAAGCTGGTAGGAGCGTTCCAATAGACACAGGCAGCGTCAGCCACCTGTTGGAAGTGGTGAGCGGCATCGGCATCGGCGGTTATTATGCACTCGCTGTGTCCAGAGCCAAAGCGTGCGATATGGGCAAGCGCCTCATCGAGCGAGTCGACCGTCTTCACACCCATCTTATAATCCATAAACTCGGTGCTGAAGACGCTGTCCTCCTCGTCTGCTTTCACCTCTTTTATATAAGGATAGTCTTTAAGAGCTGCGGCAGCCCGTCTGTCGGCAAATATCTCAACATGTTTTCCAGCCATGTCGGCAACAAGGGCAGACAGATCAGCGAGTCGGCTGCTATGGATGACGAGCGTGTCGAGAGCGTTGCACACACTCACGCGGCGTGTCTTGGCATTGGTGATGATGCGGCGCCCCATGTCGAGGTCGCCATCCTTGTCAAAGTAGGCATGTACCACGCCGGCACCCGTCTCGATGACCGACACGCGAGCCGTGTCGCGCACAAAGCTGATGAGCTTTTTTCCTCCACGCGGAATGCAGAGGTCAACATATCCCACAGCGTTCAGCATGTCTGCCGTTGCCTCATGTGTGGCGGGCAACAGGCGCACCACATCGGTGCTTATTCCTTGCTGGCGCAGCACCTTATGAATGACGTCGATGATGGCTCTATTGCTGCTGTCGGCATCCTTGCCGCCCTTGAGCACACAGGCGTTGCCGCTCTTGAAACAAAGCGAGAACACATCGAAGCTAACGTTAGGGCGTGCCTCATAGATTATGCCGATCACACCGAACGGCACACTCACCTTGCGCAGACGCAGGCCGTTAGGCAACGTGCGCTGAGAGAGCGTATGGCCGAGGGGCGATGGCAACGTTGCCACATGACGCATGTCGGCAGCAATGCCTTCAAGGCGCTCAGGGGTGAGCATCAGTCGGTCATACAGAGGGTTCGCCTTGTCCATGCGTTCCAGATCGTTGGCGTTGGCATCGAGCAAGGCGTGTGCGTTGTCGGCAATGGCATCGGCCACAGCCAGCAGCACCTTGTTTTTTGTGTCGTCATCAATGGCAGCAAGCGTGGTGCTTGCCGCCTTCACCTGTTCAAATATCTTTATGTTTTCTGCGTCCATCTTCTTAAATTCCGTTAGTTTGTCCGCTCGGCTTTGCCGCTTGCTTCAGCAAGAACTTGTCAACTTATCAACTCGTCAACTCGTCAACTCGTTAACTATCAAATAATCGTAATGCACAATAGGCTTCACGTCGTGCTTGCCCACCAGAGCCGTTGCCTCGGTGTTGCTGTAGGCGCTACGTCCCAAACCAATCTTTCGTCCATCAGGAGCAATGATGTTCACGATGTCGCCCTCTTCAAAGTCGCCTTCAACGGCAGTGACGCCCACCATAAGCAGACTCACCGCCCGGCTGCCCATCAGCGCCTCGGCAGCCTTGGCGTTGACGCGCACTATGCCTTTAGCAAAGCTCTCGCTGTGAGCGATCCATTTCTTCACGCCCGACGCCGCCTGTTTGTTTGCCACAAACGTGGTGTGCGGCGTGTCTTCAGCGTTCTCGACCAACAGGCGCAAGATGTTGTCGCGCTTGCCGTTGGCAATTATCACCTCAATGCCTTCATCAGCCACCTTGCGGGCAATGTTACATTTGGTCGTCATGCCGCCGCGTCCGAAGCCACTCTTCTCCTGCTGTATATATTCGCTAAGGTCGCGACCAGGCTCCACCTTTGGGATAAGCTTCGACTGCGGGTCTGCAGGACTGCCCGTGTAGATGCCGTCGATGTTGCTTAAGATGACAAGACGCTCAGCCCCCATCATCGTGGCAATAAGTCCTGACAGCTCATCGTTGTCGGTAAACATCAGCTCGGTCACGCTCACCGTGTCGTTCTCGTTGACCACAGGGATGACGCCGTTCTCAAGCATCACCCCCATACATGCGCGCTGGTTCAGATATTCACGTCGCGACGCAAAGTTCTCCTTCATGGTGAGCACCTGCCCTATGCGGACGCCATACTCGCGGAAGAGGTCATAGTAAAGCCCCGTGAGCTTCACCTGGCCGATGGCAGAAAACAGCTGTCGCTGCTCCACGCTGTCGAGCTTATGGCCCACATGCAGCTCTGCACGACCGGCTGCCACGGCACCCGATGACACGAGTATGACCTCATAGCCATGCTTTCTCAGCCACACCACCTGGTCTACGATTGCCGACATGCGGGTGACATCTAATTTTCCGTCGTTGCGGGTCAGCACATTGCTGCCCACCTTTATAACTATTCTATTCAAATGTGGAATGTTTATTTCTTGTCTTTTTCCCTAATCTCCACTCTTCTGATCTTGCCGCTGATGGTCTTTGGCAGTTCGTCAACAAACTCGATGATGCGCGGATACTTATAAGGTGCTGTCTCATGCTTAACATGATTTTGCAGCTCCTTAACAAGTTCATCGCCAGCCTTGTCTTTCCACTCATTGCCCAGCACCACGGTGGCCTTGACCACCATGCCACGGATTTCGTCGGGCACACCTGTGATGGCACACTCGACCACGGCGGGGTGTGTCATCAGCGCACTCTCCACCTCAAACGGTCCGATGCGGTAGCCGCTGCTCTTTATCACGTCGTCAATGCGACCCACAAACCAGTAGTAGCCATCTTCATCGCGCCATGCCATGTCGCCAGTATAATAGATGCCGTCGTGCCATGCCTGACGTGTGAGCTTGTCATCGCGATAGTAGCCCTTGAACAGTCCGAGGGGCTTCACATCGCCCACACGCACCACGATCTGTCCCTTCTCACCATCCTCACACGGTGAGCCGTCGGGCTTCAAGAGGTCGATGTCATACTGAGCGTTGGGCTTGCCCATAGATCCTGGCTTGGGCGTCATCCACGGCATTGTTCCGAGCGTCATGCAGGTCTCTGTCTGGCCAAAGCCCTCCATCAGGCGTATGCCCGTAAGCTCATAGAACTTGTCATAGACAGCAGCGTTAAGCGCCTCGCCCGCCGTACAGCAGTAGCGCAGCGACGAGAGGTCATATTGAGAGAAATCCTCACGAATCATGAAACGGTAGACCGTCGGGGGCGCACAGAACGAGGTTATGTGATATTGCTCTATCTTACGCAATATTTTCTCTGCCGTAAACTTCTCGTGGTCAAACACGAACACGGCAGCTCCCGCAAACCACTGTCCGTAGAACTTACCCCACACGGCCTTGCCCCATCCCGTGTCTGCCACGGTGAGGTGTATGCTGTCTTCGCTGAGGTTATGCCAGTACACACCCGTGGTGAGATGTCCGAGAGCATAGAGAAAATCGTGAGCCACCATCTTGGGTTCGCCACTGGTTCCGCTGGTAAAATACATCAGCATGGTGTCGTCGTTGGTGTTGACGTGGTTGGGGCGCACAAAGGCAGGAGCGTTCTGCCACTCCTTATGCCAGTCGTGGAACCCGTCGGGCACCTCGGGACCAACAGAGATAAGAGTGTGCACCGTCGGACTCTCGCTCATGGCCTCGCTCACCTGTGTGAGCACATAGTCCTCACCCACACACACTATAGCCCTCACGCTTGCGCGGTTGTTGCGATACACGATATCATGCTTTGTGAGCATGTGCGTGGCGGGTATGGCGATGGCACCGAGCTTATGCAGGGCAAGCATTGTAAGCCACCACTCATAACGACGTTTGAGGATAATCATGACCATGTCGCCATGTCCAATGCCAAGCGAGGCAAAGTAGGCTGCCGTCTGGTCGCTTTCGCGTTTGATGTCGGCAAACGTAAAAAACTTTTCCTCACCTTCGTCGTTAGTCCAGATGAGCGCCACCTTGTCGGGCTGTTCCTCTGCCCACACGTCCATCACGTCGTAGGCGAAATTAAAATTCTCGGGTATGTTAAAATGCAGATTTTTCCTATAATCCTCTTCAGAGGTAAAATGGGTCTGCGTCAGGAATCGTTCTATCATCTTTAACGTTAAATCGTCTAAATCGTTCAATGGTCTTTTTAAATGACCACACACACAAATGTCACCTTGCTCTCTCCTATCGCACGCATGCAGTGTTGCTGCGAGGCATCAAAATAGATGCTGTCGCCTTCGTGCAGAACCATGACCTTATCGCCGATGGTGATCTCGAGCTCTCCTCTCAAGACAAAGTCAAACTCCTGTCCTGCGTGCGAGTTCTTGTTGTGGTTTGCATCGCCAGGCAACGGGTCAACGGTCACAAGGAAAGGATCCACCTCACGTCCTTGAAACCCGCTTGCAAGACTCTGATACTTATAGTCTTTGCTTCGTTCAACGCCCAGACCCTTGCCCCGACGTGTAAGGAAATAGCCTTTCATGCGTGGCTCCTCGCCGAAGAGCAGCACGTCAAGGGCAATGCCATAGCGTTTCGATATTTTTGAGAGACGATAGACCGACGGGTCTGCCTTGCCCTCCTCCATCTTAAGGTAATGTTCGAGCGACACGCCACACACCTCTGCCACTTCTTCAGCAGGGATGTCGAGCACCTCGCGGAGGCCCTTCAGGCGTTGTCCAATTTGCTTTATTGAGTCTTCCATAACTGACAATATTATTATTTTGAGCCAAAGTTAGTAATAATTTCCCAAATATAAGACATAAAGGTCTACATTTTGGCAGATATTAAGCAATAACCTTTTTTTATAAGATCCATAAATGCGATTAATTTTGAGCACCTATTATAAAAAAAGGAAATTGTCGGGAGGTTTCTTTCTTTGCCTCCCGACAATTTCCTTGTTCCGTCATCTCTTGTCAGACAGTTCTGTTATGTTGGATATGGTAAGAAAACGGAGTATGAGTTTCAAACCAATCACTTGAACAGTTTCTGCGCAAACTCGGTGAGATACAGGCGCCAGTTGCGCCAGATGTGTCCTCCCTCGGTCTCCACATAGGTGTAGGGATATTTGTGATCCGTAAGGAAGTGGCGCAGGTCGGCATTCATGTCATACAAGAAGTCGGTCTTGCCTATGCCAATCCAGTAGAGCTTTGGTTTGCCTGCAAACAGCTTCGCCATTTGTGCACCAAACTCCTTGTTGGAAGACATTCTTTCGTATAAGCTGGAGCGGTCTCCACCGCCCACGTTAAAGCCGGCAGAGAACAGGCCTATATAATCGAACTTGTCGGGGAAACGGCGTGAGATGTCGAACGAGTGGCCGCCACCCATCGACAGACCGCAGATGGCGCGTTGCGATTTTTCCTTGCTCACCTTATAGTGGCTCTCTATATAGTTCATCACGTCAGGAAAGCTCTCGTCCATCGTGGCAGCAGGCTTAACCCCCTTTATGCCCATAGCCGACGGCACATACATGCCAGCCGACCACTCGCCGGGAGCCGCCTGACAGGTGGGGTTGCCATTGGTCATCACCACCACCATAGGCTTTGCCTTGCCTGCGGCAATGAGGTTATCCATGATCTGGGCGGCACGGCCCAACTCGCTCCAGGCATTCTCGTCGCCACCGGCGCCGTGCAGCAGATACATCACGGGATAGTTCTTTCCCTTATCATATCCTGCCGGCGTATACACCGTCATGCGGCGCTGCATCTTCAGTGTGGGCGACGGATACCACACCTTTTCAAGGTTTCCGTGAGGCACCTCGTTCACGCTGTACAGGTCGCCGCAGTCGCCTTTCTTCTCTGTTATGATGAAAATGTTTGTTTCTGAGGTAATGTCGCGCTGAATATAGACGCTTGACGGGTCAATAATCTTCAATCCGTCCACAATAAGGTTATACGAGTAAAGCTCAGGCGAGAGCTTGTCGCTGGTAAAGGTCCACACGCCCTTCTCGTCTTTCTTCAGATCCACGATGCCGGCCTGTTCGAACTTGCCATGAGAGTTTTCCACTATACGCGGTGGAAGGAAATCGCCCGTTACCTGCACCTTGCGGGCCTCGGGAGCACTTAGACGTATGGTAACGGTTTTGTTGTCGTTAACCTCGGGCGAGAGCACAGACACATGGTCAAACAAAGCCTGCTGTGCGAAACAGCCCAAATGGAAGAGCAGCGCTGCTGCCAGAATTTGTAGTTTTTTCATAATAAAAATTATTAGATGTATCTTAAGTTTAAGAAATATAAATGGCGTTTGTAAACGGTTCCATTTCATGGCACCTTTTCTCGCCATGGCAAAGCTCAAGCAAGCTTGGCTCTGCTCATCTGGCTTAACGAAAACGTTATTTCAAGTGAGCACAAATTTACTCGTTTTATTTTTATTATGTGTAAGCCATTAATCTTTTTTAACTCAAGTTTTTTTCAGCAAGCCTAAAAATTTTGGCGCTTCGCGCTGTTTTTTAAACATCAATTTCCCGCGCGAAGCGCGTATTAATGACAATTAATGGGTCATTAATGAACATTAATGTTTAAAAAACAACGCGAAGCGCCAAAGTATCAGCAGTCTGCGCAAGCAGATTTTACACTTCGCTTTTTATTCTTTTATAAGAGCTCAATTCCTTACAAATACCCCAGCCAGCGCAAGATGTCGTTGAGGTTTGCCACGATCATGAGAAGCATGAGGACACCAATGCCCACATATTCGGCACGGACCATGAAGTTCTCACTGGGCTTGCGGCGCGTGATCATCTCATAGAGCAAGAAGAGCACATGACCGCCATCGAGCGCGGGTATGGGCAAGATGTTCATGAACGCAAGGATGATGCTCAGGAAAGCCGTCATCAGCCAGAATATGTGCCAGTCCCACACGGGCGGGAACAAGCTGCCGATGGCTCCGAATCCGCCAAGCGACTTGGCACCGTCGGCAGAGAACACATACTTCATGTCGCCCACATAACCTGCAAGCACGTCCCATCCATATTTCACACCTGCGGGGAACGATTCAAAGAAGCCATAGCCCACATGTGTGAGCTTATAATAGTCGATGAGGGGCTTTACGGCGAATCCAAACTCCATCTTCTCTGTGAGCGTGGGCTTGGCAGTGAGCGTGTCGTTGGCAGCATGTCTCACAAAGCTTATCTGCACGGTGCGTGCCTTGATGCTGTCCTTGTGGGTCTGCGCTGCTGCGAGCATGTCGCGGCTTCGTCCCACCTCGTTGGTGAACTCGTTGTACGAGTCGATCGTCTTGCCGTTGACAGCTATGATGCGGTCACCTTTCTGCAAGCCGATCTTCTGCGCAATGCTTCCTGCCACAATGCTGTCTACAAGTGCGGGAATCATGGGACGTGCAAACTGAGGCGTGCTCTTCAGCATGCCCAACAGGTTGATGTCGCCAGGCAGCGCCACCGACATGGCCTTGCCGTCGCGTATGATGTCGGCACGCTTGGCCTCAGACAGGTCGCGGAACATGTCGGCACCAAAATCCTTGAACTGGCCTTTCTCTGTGCCCACCATGATGTCGCCGTCCTTGAAGCCCATGGCCTTGGCCTCGTCGTTAAACTTCATTCCCATCGTCATGTCCTTCGTTGAGATGTAGTTGTCACCCCAATAGAACAGACACATAGAGTAGATGAAGAGTGCAAGTACAAAATTTACGAGCACGCCGCCCACCATGATGAGCAGTCGCTGCCATGCCGGCTTCGACCTGAACTCCCACGGTTCAGCGGGCTTCTTCATCTGTTCGGTGTCAAACGACTCGTCTATCATGCCCGAGATCTTGCAGTAGCCGCCCAGCGGAAGCCAACCCACACCATAAGTGGTGTCGCTCTTCTTGGGTTTGAACTCGAAGAGGTGGAACCAAGGGTCAAAGAACAAATAAAATTTCTCCACCCTTACGCCGAAGAGCTTTGAGAAGAAAAAGTGGCCACCCTCATGGAGCAGCACCAAGATGGAGATTGCCAGCATGAACTGTAGCAATCTGATCAGAAATATTTCCATGTGTTGAAAAGCGGTTGCCTTAAGCAATTGAATGCAAGGCCATTATTACTTGTTTTTTATTTTTTATCCTCTTTTTTATCTTTGAGAAACAGGGGCATAGCGCAAGCCTGTCTATGCCTGAGCCATCAGCTCGGCAGCAATGCGGCGTGCCTCAGCATCGGTCGCTATGTAGGTGTCATAGTCGGGCGTGGCAGAGAATGTGGCCTTGGCCATGGTCTTCTCAATGATCTCGCCCATGCCGAGGAACGAGCAGCGGCCCTTACGGAAGCCCTCATTCACCACCTCGTTGGCAGCGTTGACGATGCACGGCATGTTGCCGCCGCGCTTTATCGACTCGAAGGCGAGAGCCAGACAGCGGAACTTCTCCAGGTCAGGTTCAAAAAACTCGAGTGGCTGCTTGAACAGGTCCAGACGGCCGCCGTTGAGCGGCAAGCGGTCGGGGAACGAGAAGGCATACTGTATGGGCAGACGCATGTCGGGCACGCCGAGCTGCGCCTTCACCGCACCGTCGCAAAACTGCACAGCGCTGTGGACGATGCTCTGCGGGTGGACGAGCACCTGTATCTTGTCGGCAGGCACGCCAAAGAGCCATTTTGCCTCTATGACCTCAAAGCCCTTGTTCATCATCGATGCCGAGTCGATCGTGATCTTTGCGCCCATGTCCCAGGTGGGGTGCTTGAGAGCGTCGGCGGCTGTAACGTCGCGCATCTGGTCGAGCGTAAACTTGCGGAACGGTCCTCCCGATGCTGTAAGCAGAATTTTCTCTATCGGGTTGTCACCCTCGCCCACGATGCTCTGGAAGATTGCCGAGTGCTCGCTGTCCACGGGCAAGATAGGCACACGGTTCTCTGCTGCCAGACGGCACACCAGCTCGCCTGCCACCACCAGCGTCTCCTTGTTGGCAAGACAGATCTTCTTACGCGCCTTGATGGCATGGATGGTGGGTGCCAGACCAGAGAAGCCCACCATGGCGGTGAGCACCATGTCGATGGGTCCTGCCTCTACAATCTGGCACAGCGCATCGGCTCCAGCATAGACCTTGATGTCGGGCATGTCGGCAAGCAGTTGCTTCAGGCGGTCATAATGTGCCTCGTTGGCAATGACCACGGCTGCGGGGTTAAACTTTCTCGCCTGTGCAGCCAACTCGTCCACGCGGTTATTGGCGGTGAGACAGTAGGCCTCATAGCGGTCGGAATGCTGTTCAATAACGTCAAGGGCCTGGGTGCCTATGGAACCTGTAGAGCCCAAGATGCATATCTGTTGTTTCTTCATTGTTTTATCTTTGTTTAAGGAACGTGGTCAAGCCTTGTCTTACAGGTCGAGCAGACCTTCGGGCAGCTCAAGCTCCATCCGTCGCTCTTCGGTGTCGATGTTTCTTATCAGCTCTTCGTGAGCAGGTACGAGCACCTCGTCGCCGTCGGCTGTGCGCACCTGGAAGAGGAGGTTCATCGTCGAGTCGTCCACGCTCTCTATCTCTCCCACCACACATCCTGTGGCGGCGTCGGCGAGCGTGTAGCCCACAATCTGCGCCCATGAGAGGTGACCCTCGTCTTCATCGGCGAGATGCCGCGGGAAGAACACGTCGCAGCCAGTCAGCTCGCGGGCCTCATCCTGTGTGTCGACATCGCAAAACTTCACCAGCGCCGTCTCGTTGCTCTTGAAGCGATACTCTTCGAGAAAGAACGGCACCAGAATGCCGTCCACCGACAACATGAGCCAGTCGGCATCCGTGCGGTCAAACACGTCGTCGTCAAACATGAAGCTCACCTCGCCTTTCACGCCGTGAGGCTTGCCGATCTTTCCTATTTTGTAGAAATCGTTATAGTCCACTGCTGCTTTTTCTTTTGCTGTTCAATTATTTTCTTCTTCCTCGTCTGCGCTCCTGCTCTTTCACCTCGACCTTGTCAAACTTAAAGGTATCGAGGTCGAGCTGCACCTTGCCGTCGGTGAAGTTGGCAAGATCCGATGCCACCTTCTCGTCGTCCGACGAGCCGTGTCCCCAGAGCACGAGGTCGCGCTTCATCTGGTTGGCAGCCAAGCGTATCAGCTCCTCACGCTCATGTCCGTCGGGCAGTTCCTTCAGCTTCTCAAAAATCTCGAACATCATGCTGCCATAATGGCGCACGGGTATGCGCTTCATGGGATAAGGCATGGGCGATGGTTTCGACTGGATGGTTCTTGCCTCTTCAATGTCGTAGGGATAGTCGATGTCGAGCTTAAAGTCGCTCATCAGAGCGAGATGATCCCACAGCTTGCGCTCATAGCCCTCTGTCTCTGCGGGTTGCGGAAACATGCGCTTCATGATGGCAACGATGGCGTTGGCGCAACGCTGTCTGTCGGCACGGTTCGTCAGCGCCACAGCATAGTCGACCATGCTCTGCACCTCGCGGCCATACTCAGGTAGAACGAGCTTCTCGCGTTGTGTGTTATAATCGAGTCCTTCGATATTCATATCTTAAAATTTTTTTGCTTGTAACAAATCAGAGCAAGCTCTTTGGCTTCTTGCTCACAAAGTCTTTGAGATAGTGGGGCACGAAATAAGCCACATCCTCAAACTGCTCTTGCATGATGCGCCTCTCTGCCAAGGGGAACATCCACCTTGCCTCGGGTTCAATGCCCTCGATCAGGTGGGCGTTGGGATGATTTATTACCTCCATACACTTTGCCGCACCGTTGCCGAAGAAATAGACGGGGCCGCGGTCAAGAAACTCCTTGTATGTGTCGGCTGTCACCACGTCGGCACCGGTCTCGCGCACCTCGCGCAGCGAGCGGTCATAGACGGCAGCATACACCTCCATGCGGCGTGCGTCAATCATCGGACACAGCAGGGCGTTCTCCTCCAGGTCGTCGTGGCGCAGCAGCACAGGCACGCAGAGCAGCTCGAGCGTAGGCACCGAGACAAGCTTCAGGTCACGACCCACGCAGATGCCCTTAGCCATGGACACGCCGATGCGCAGACCGGTGTAAGAACCTGGTCCGCTGCTCACAGCCACCGCGTCAAACGGTATGGCGTGACTATCGGTAAACGACATTGCCTGATCAACAAACACTCCCAGTTTTTCGGCGTGGTTGGGTCCGGTTTTGTCCTCATCGTGATAGATGCAGGCACCGTTCTCACTCACAGCCACAGAGCACACATTTGTGCTCGTATCAATACTCAAAATACATGACATCTTTAAAAAAGCTTTTTCAGAATGTGCAAAGTTACGTTTTTTATCGCCAAACAATGGCCATTTATAAGAAATTAACTAAGCAAAGGCCATTAATATGCTCTATGAGCGGAAATATGCCATTAATGATGAGCAGCTTAATACTCCGTTTTCTTGTCGTTCTCTTCCCACATGCGGAAAGCCTTCAGTGCCTCCTCGCGCAGCAGCGGCAGCATGGGTTTGTGGCGGTCGGCGGGCTTGAGCAGTATCTCGTTGTAGATAAAGTCGTCGTCGAAGCCAATGGTGGCGGCATCCTTGCGGTCGTTGGCATAATAGATCTTGTCGAGGCGTGCCCAATAGATGGCACCCAGACACATGGGGCATGGCTCGCAAGAGGTGTAGATCTCGCAGCCCGAGAGGTCGAACGTGCGCAGACGCTCGGCGGCGCGGCGTATGCAGTTGACCTCAGCATGTGCCGTGGGGTCGTTGTCAATGGTCACGCTGTTTGACGCTTCTGCCACGATGACGCCTTGACGAGCTATGACGGCACCGAAGGGTCCTCCTCCGTTGCGCACACTCTCCTCTGACAGGGCTATGGCCCTGCGCATCAGTTGTTCGTTGTTCATATTTTTTTGTTTTTTATTTTCTTTGTTTCTGTTCTTTTACGCCGCTAAGATACGAAATTATCCTCAACCACACAAATTGAGCGTCAAAAACAATTTGGGCACAGCCTCCGACATGTGAAGACTGTGCCCAAACGTTAATGCTTTTTTAAAGCCCCTCCTTTACATGGTGATGTCAGGAATGCCTGATGTTCCCTCGCCACATGTCACGACCTTAGAGATCATGCTCTCGGCGTTCAGACCTCGGGTGAGAGCCGTCACGAAGTAGTTGCCGTTCTCAGGCACCTCAACCTCGGTGCCGTAGGTAATCTTCACGAGCGTAGCCACGTTGCCGTCGCCGTTGTTGCGATAAACGGCATAATAACAGTCGGGCACAGCGTCCCACGATAGCATCTTGCCATCGGCCTTGACGTTCTCGGGCGCTGCTGGCTGCACCATCGTCTCAACACCGAGATAAGGGGGCAGCTCCAGCTTGTCAAACTGCTCCTTTATCACCTCGTTAGTCTTTACGGGATTGCTCAGCATCCATTTGGCGCTGAAGAAGATTGCACCCTTCACCTTCTTGTTGGCGTAGGCAATGCCAAGCTGCTTCTTAAAGTCGGCATTGGTCTGGTAATAAGGATCGGTAGCCTGACCGCTGAAACGGTAGAGACCGTAGCCCACCATAAAATTAGACTTGGTGCAGAAGTCGGCAAACTGCTTCAGGCGAGGTTCAAAATATTTCTGGGTGCTCCAATATATCTGCGGTATAAGCACGTCGATCATTCCGTTCTGCGACCATTTCTTCACGTCACAATACATCGAGTTATAGTCGTTGTCGTAGTTGCCCTGTGGCGACACCGAGAACAGACAGTTGGGGCGCACGGCATGTATGGTCTCCCTCACTTTGTTAATCATGGCGTCTACGTTGGCACGACGGAAGTTGGCAATTCCCTGACCGTTGCCATATTTCTGATATTCTGCGTTATCGTTCATCGACTCACCCGAGGTGAGCGACGGATAGAAGTAGTCGTCAAAGTGTATGCCGTCGACATCAAATTTCTGCAACAGGTCTGCCACGATGTCGGCAATGCGTTGGCGCACCTCTGGCAGGGCAGGGTTATAGATGCGCACCTTGTTATAGTCTTTCACCCATTCTGCAGGGATGGTGCTTTCCAGTGTGGGGAAAGAGGCTGATGCACCCGAGCGTGTAGCAATGCGGTAAGGGTTCATCCAAGCATGAAACTGTATGCCACGCTTATGTGTCTCGCTGATGAGCCATCGTAACGGATTCCACTTCGGGTTTGTACCTCGTTTTCCCGAGAGATATTTTGTCCACGGCTCGTAGGGCGAGTCGTAGAAAGCATCGGCCATGGGGCGCACCTGAAACATCACGGCGTTAATATTGAGAGCTTGCAGAGAATCAAGGTAACGCAGATAATATTTTTTCTGACTTTCTATTTTTGAAGTTGTTGTACCTAGAGTGTTTGGCCAGTCAAGTTGGAAGACGGTAGACATCCATACCGCACGAAAATCTTTCTCGGGTAGAACGGGGGTAACGTTCTCACCGGGTGTGGGGTTCTTCGACACAGAAGGGGGAGGCGTGACGGTTGAATCGGTCAACGTGTCATCGTCACCGCTACAGGCAGCCAACAGCGCTATTCCTACAATGGCGGCTAAAAACTTCAGCAGTTTTACAGGTTTTTTTTGCATAAGGATTATAAATATTTAGGTTGAATATTAGCAAGAATTTCTTTTTTCTAACTTTGGTCAGAAGTCATTCAGCGAGCAAAGTTACAAAAAACATTTAATAACATATCTAAAAAGCCACAAATTAACAAGTTTTAAGTCTCACCTTTCTCATCACCGTTCCCGTAACACGGCATCGTTACGAGAGTAAGAGAAATGGGCTTCTGCACAGTTTTATTAAAATTCATTAATTTTCATAAACAAAATTTGCGTCCAATTCTTATTTTATTTATTTTTGTGGACAATCTAAAGAAAAATCTTTTACTATTATTTATTCTCACACAATTTAAACAATTCCACTATGAGAAAACCTTTATTTATGCTAGCCATGTTCCTACCACTCTCCGTGATGGCACAAGTGTTTAGCGTTCAGAGTGTGGAGCAAGTCACATTGCCTGACGGCTGTGAGATGGTTGCCGACATCAGTCCCGACGGCAACCGCCTGTTGCTGACAACAGGAGCCCACGAAGGACTGAAGAGTTTTGAACCGTCTTCTGGCAAGACCGTTGTGCTGACCAACAGCGAGGGCGCGGGCTATGAGGCCCGTTTCTCTGCCGACGGCAACACGGTGCTGTATCGTGAAACGACCTTCACGCCGAAGCGCCTGCGCATGACATCGCTCAACACCGTTGACCTGAACACGGGCAGCAAGCTCGTGCTTCAAGACGCTACGCGCGACCTTCAGGGTGTGCGCCTGAGCGGCAGCAACGCGATGATCGTGAACAAGGGCAAGCTCAAAGCCAAGTCGTTCAACGGCAAAAAGGCAGAGAAGCAGCCCGTGCTGAGCATCAACAACCGCCAGCTCATGCTCACCAAGAACGGCAAGACAGCGGTGTTCTCGCCCAACGGCACAGGCCACAGCTACATCTGGCCGTCGCTCTCACCCGACGGACAGAAGGTCCTTTATTATGTTTGCGGCGTAGGCGCCTTTGTGTGCGACCTCAACGGCAAGAACATCAAGAGCCTTGGCACGTTGCGTGCTCCCAAATGGTACGACGACAACATCGTTATAGGCATGAACGACCAAGACAACGGCGAAGTGGTGGTGTCGTCTGCAATCGTTGCAACAACGCTCGACGGCACACAGCAAACGCTCACCGACAACTCTGTGATAGCCCAATATCCCAAGCCCGCGCCTAAGGCAGGAAAGATCGCGTTCACCACGCCCGCAGGCCAAGCTTACATCATTAACGTTTCTAAATAGCCATTACCATGAAAAGATTGTTACTCTTGTGTGCGGCAATGGCTGCAACAGTAATGACAGCCAGCGTATCGCTGGCTCAGAGCAAGAAGACAGCTGAAGAGCTGCGTGTCTACATCAACCCCGGTCACGGCTCATGGGGTCCCAACGACCGACCCATGGCAACCATACCCTACCCTGCTCTCGAAACGGGACGTCCCGACACCTGCGGCTTCTACGAGTCGAACACTAACCTGTGGAAGTGTCTCGAGCTGGGCCGCACGCTCGAACGCATGGGCGTGAAGCATAAGAACATCATCTTCTCGCGCACGCTGAACGGCCCGTTCCCCTATGTCAAGGGAGCAGCCGACGAGGACAAATATAACCGCAGCCTGTCAGAGATCTGCGAGGAGGTGGATGCCAACAACATGGACATGTTCATCTCTATACACTCTAACGCAGCCTCTGATGGCTCTAACACCAACTATCCCGTCTACATCTATCGTGGCACCGATACTGAAGACTATGCTCCTGGTAGCAAAGCGATGGCCACAACCAACTGGAAACATCACTGGGAAAGTGTGCTCGACCCACAGAGCTACTACTCTCTAAACAATTCCAACGTTCGTGGCGACATATCGTTCTACGGTAGTTCAAGCACACGCCACGGCACCTACGGCAACTATACAGGCTATCTGGGCGTGTTGAAACATGGCGTACCAGGCTTCTTGCTCGAGGGCTACTTCCACACCTATCAGCCAGCACGTCACCGTGCGCTCAACAAAGACTGGTGCGGACAGGAGGGTGTGCGCGTGGCTCGCGGCGTGTGCGACTATTACGGCCTCACACCCGAGACCACTGGCTACATCATGGGTACCGTGAAAGACCTGCATGAGAAGATTGTGAATAACCTATACCATTACGCTCCCAACACCGATGACCAGTGGTTGCCGATCAACGGCGCGAAGGTGAACCTCATGCAGAACGGTGCCGTGGTGAAGACCTATCAGGTCGACGACAACTATAACGGCGTGTTCGTGTTCAGCGGACTGAAGCCCGGCAAATACACCTTCCAGGTGGAGAAAGAGGGCTACAAGCCCCTGTTTGGCGACGACGACATAACCGTTGAGGTGAAAGCCAACGAGACCTCTTATGCCAAGCTGCATGTAGAGGCTACCGACTATGAGCCGCCAGTGGTGCTCTACCCCAACTACATGGAGCCTACCCTCGACGGCATGACACTCGCGCCCACACAGCTCGAGTTTGCACAGGCTTCAAGCGACCTCATGCTCGAAGGCACCGTGAAGCGCATGCTCGTGCGTGGCGACTCGACCGTTGTGCTCACCAACGATGCAAAGACACCGCACCTCTACCTTATTAATAACAAGAAGCGCGTAATAGAGAAAGAGCTGTCTGTGGAAGGACTGGTTGAAGGCAGCGCTGACGACAAGGGCTTCTACTCAAGCCTCAACGACATCGCCTTCACTGCCGACGGCAAGCTGGTTGGCGTGAACAGCGTGCGCACACAGTTTGACGCCACAAAGGTTGAAGATGGCTACAAGCGCGGACAGCTGAACGTGTATATCTGGAACTCGTTCGACGAGGCCCCCAAGACATGGTTCACCACAGAAAACTCGTGCAACTTCTACCGTGCCGACATGGGGCGTGGTCTGACCGTGAACGGCGACTCTGACGACTGTCAGGTGGTCACAACAGGCACAACGTCTGGTTCAAGCAAGGCCCTGCGCTACCTCATTATGACCGTGGTTGAAGGCAAGCTCTCTACCACCAGTTTCCGTGGAGGAAACAAGGGTACAACGTTTGGCGAGAAATGTCAAGGCAGCGCCATACAGCTGACCGTTTCTCCACGCACCGACGACAACTTCGTCATTGACGGCGAGGCAGGTCTGCCTATTGAGTTCAGCATGACAGAGGGAGCACAAGCTGCCGATGCCAAAGTTGTAAGCAAGTGTGCCGCCGATGCGGTTGATGCAGCAGCTCACGGCATACAGTTCTTCAAGTATGCCGGCCACCAGTTTATGGTGACACCGTTCATGCAGGACGAAAAGGTGGGTGGCGTGCATCTGTTCGACATCACAGAGGGTCTCGACAAAGCCACACTGGTAAAGTCGGAGACTACAAGTCTGGCTGAAGCCGACGCCACAACAACCATGGCTGCTGGCGCAAAGGCCAACGCCGACGGCATAACGCTCAGTCTCCTCCACGGCAAGACGCTCACCACCTTCACAACAGAGGGTGTGGCTCAGCCCGTCGTGAAGAACATCTACGCTTACGACCTGCGCAGCGTGCGCGAAAGCGATGGCTCTTACACCCTTACCTTCAAGGCCAACGACAACGCTACCGACGCAGCCATCGTCTTCACCGATGCCGATGGCAACGAGAAGGGCAGCAAGACCGTCGACGTGAAAGAGGGCGACAACAAGTTCAGCATCTCTCAGGACGAGCTGCCGGGCAACGTCGGCACAACGCTCAACTGGGCTGTACGTCTGCGTGGCGAGGCTGTGACAAAGATAACAAAGGTATATGCCGACAAAGATGCATACAGCGGTTTCTTAAGCGGAAACGCTGTCATCACAACACCCGAGTCGCCTTACTTTGGATACATCTACATCAACAACCGCGTAGGCTATGGCAATGCCGCCAACGGCATCTATGCTTACGACCAGGCCTTCAACCGCGTAAACGATGCGCCCTACCGTGGCTACGACGCACCGTCAAGCAACTATCGTATGGCTGCCGACCCCGAGGGCAAGATTTGGATGACCGAATGGGCTGACGGCCCTTCAGGCGTTTACATCGCCGATCCTGCCAAGATGGCCGACGAGGGCTATCAGTATCAGCAGTTCTTCATTGGCACACGCCAGAAAAGCGGCTTGTTCACCAACGACGGTGCCAACGTGGGCTCTTCAACTGTGGGAATCGCCTTCGGCGGAACAGGTGCCGACACCAAGGTATATGTTGCCAACGAAGACTGGACTCCTGAAAACGAGGTTTGTGTTTACAACATCGGTCAGGAAGACGGCACACTGCTGAACGAGTGGAACAAGGCACCTTCTTACACCTTAGGCATTGGCAACTACATGCTTAATGGCAACATGAACATCGTGGCTGGTCGCGACGGCGGTGCATGGGTATCGCAGATTCGTGGCAGCGGCAACAACAGCAAGGGCGTGCCATCATTGGTTTATGTTACACGCGAAGGAAAGATCACCTTCAATAGCGGCGAGGGCGACAACGTCGAACTGTTCGACGCCACTGGCGGCGCGGGCTTCGCTGTAAGCAACGACGGCAAGATGCTGGTTGTCAACGACGCGAAGGGTGTGCTTCAGTTCTTCGACGTGACATGGAAGTCGGAAACCGAGCCCGTGCTCCAGCACCGTGGTTCGTTCAAGTCGGGCGTAGCCAACACCAATAGTTACATCTATCAGATGCACTTCGACTATGCCGGCAACCTCGTATGCACAGGCAACCGCCTCGGCGTGCTTGCCATACCGACAACGAACAACGAGACCATCACTCCTGCTGCAAAAGCGCTCACCATCGTCAAGGACATCGAGACAGGCATCGGCAGCGTAGAGGCTGAGGAAGACAATCTGCAGATCCGTTTCGAGGGCGACAAGCTCGTTATCGACGCTCCCGAGACCGTGACCGACGTCAAGGTGTTTGCCGTCAACGGCTCTCTCGTGACACGCGCCCATGCTGCTGTGGTTGATGCCTCACAGCTTGGTAGCGGCGTCTATCTCGTCAAGGTCAATAAGCTTAACGCCAAGAAGGTGATGAAGCAATAAGCAAGACAAAACGTAACGCTGACATTAACGTTATAACATTTTAAAACACGCCTCCTTTGCCTTGTGCAGGGGAGGCGTTTTTTTGATGTTTGTAAAGACAAAAAATTTATGTTTCTGGCTTGCGGTTGTTTTAAAGACAATAGAGACAATAGGGACAATTATTTTTTGGCCTATTTTTAAACAAATTTTTAGCGTAAGAAAATTAAAGATTGTCCCTATTGTCTCTATTGTCTTTAAAACTACCGCAAGAAGAAGCGCAAGAATGAATAACAAAACAAAGGTTAATTGTCTTAATAAGAACAGCAAGAAAGTCCATAAACCTGGTTTTATTTATGAGCCATAAAGAAAAGGAGATTCTTTATAAAATATTAACTCAAAGATATTGGAAAATCTAAAGATATTTACTAACTTTGTGGAATTGAAAACCATTTCTTAATTATTATCTAAAACTAACTTAAATTTATGAAGAAAATTTTACTTTTTACAGCCTTAATGGCTGGAGCAATGACAGTTAATGCTCAAAGTGATTTCCAGGTAAAGAGACTCGCAAAACTGCCCGTAACAAACATTAGTAACTATAACAAAGGTGTTTGCCGTACAGCCTTTGGCTTTGGTGACAAACTGTACATGACAGACCGTGGTGCACAACAGTTGCGCGTGTTCGACTTTGCAACAGGCAAAGAGGTTGGTCAGAAAGAGATTAAACAAGGTGTGCAGACTTTAGGTCACGATGAAGCAGGTAACATTATTCTTGGCAACTGGACGTTTCCTGCAACCAAACAACAACCGACCACAACATTCACCCTCATCAGCGCCGACCTCACAAAAGAGGTGACAACCAACGAGGCTGGAACAGTCACTGGCCGTTGCGACTACCTTGGCAAGGCCAAAGGAAACGTGTTTGGCAAAGAGGGTGCCACACTGCTCGCAAGTGGTGGTGAGCAAAAAATCAAAGATGAAGGTATTGTTTGCTACACCTTCACAGGTGGCGAGACACCTACAGTGCAGTCCACCAACGTATATGACCCAGAGGAACATTTCTTTTTAAGCACAGCTGTAACTTACAACTATTATAAAGATATTGATGGTACTGACCGTTTTGTATCAGTAGAGCGCTCGAACCCGATATTCGACTTTACGTTTGCAGAAGGCATTGTAGATACTGATCTTTCACGCATATACACACCTGAAGATCGTAAAGCCGGAGTTTGCAACGGTGGTGAAATTTTCGTCATTGGTAACCGCAAGTTTATTATTTATGGCAACAATGCAGAACTCACCTATCTTGATGGCTTCACCATCGCCGAAATTGGTGCCGACAACAAGACTCTGACCACTGTTTACACCAAAGAGGCTGAAACAAAAGACAGAGAGACATCAGGATTTGCCAACTGGCTGAACGTAGAGGTTCTCAACGACAAGCAGGCTAAGCTCTATCAGTATTTCAATGGTAGTTATGCTGCTGAGTATGGCATCACCATTGATGGTGCTGACATGCCTACAGGTATTGCTGGCGTAGAGAACGCTGCTGCCAAGGCTGTTTCTACAACTTACTACACTCCCGCTGGCGTAGCAAGCAAGACAGCTGTCAAGGGCCTCAACATCGTTGTTACAAAGTATGCTGACGGTTCACAGAAGGTTGTGAAGGTTATCAAGTAAAAGACGATCAACGCCCACACCATTGGTGTGAAAACGATATAAGAACAAGACAGGAGGTAGATTCCATCGCAGGAATTTGCCTTCTGTTTTTTGTGCTTAACAGGCGCAAGAAGGAGCGAAAAAGAAGAGCCGTTTTTTGCATATTTACCCCAGTTCGGGATAAGAAATAGTTTATAAAAAAGTTGGTAGTCTCATAA
>OCRP01000506.1_pt1 | contig 36872 bp, 32 predicted proteins | sample 1538871 | NCBI WGS metagenome assembly OCRP01 (sample SAMN04571731, study PRJEB22368) | human gut metagenome | biome: human gut; material: stool | host: Homo sapiens | place: Luxembourg | collected 2012-09-20 | reverse complement strand
TGCCGGTGGTCTCAATCTTATTTTAGACCAAGACCCCAACACTTATTATAGAACCTAGATTTTGTCTATTCGCCAACACATACCAGGGTGCCAGTATATACTTTCCAAAATACCACGTGCAGCCGATGGAGTAATTACATCATAAGACATTCTTTCTACAGAAAGTTCAGGCCTGCTAAACAATGCATAATCACCCCAAACCTCTAATTTAATACTCACATTATCACCGCCTTTAATTTTTCATTGTTGTGCTTCTGAGATAATTTTATACCCAATATTATCTTTTGTCAACTCATCTCAAAAAAGCTTGCATAAAAAACTTGTTTTTGTTAGTATACTATTGTCATGATTTTTTTCATGTGGATAGAAATATTGTTGTGCTACTGTAGCAATCACACAAATAGAGACGGGTACCTCCGTCTCTATTTGTTGTTTAAGTTAAAAGAACACGCCAACACCATCATCAATATTTACTATCAATCCCTTATGGACATCATAAATACTCATATCGGCCAATACATTAATGTTTTCGTCAATAACATCAATAACTCCTGCTCCTTGCAACTTAAGAAATTGATTTTCATAAACATTTACTATATACTGTCCTGCTTTTCTCATCAATGAACGGTTACGTACGCCAGCACGCAGTTGTTCCAATAACTTCTTGCTGGCATCATCACATGGAATAAAAACTCCTCGACCAGTTTCACCTATAATCTTAAAATCCGAAGCAATATCTTTAAACAACATCCTCTTATCAGACATCCCCAAAATATTGTGCATATCTAGGCTTTCGCCTTTATTTACATGTAACTGATCAAAATATTTTTTTATTGCCGCTGTAGATGAAATATCATTAAAATCACGCATTACCATTTGCGTAATTTCTCTCGGTAATCTTATAAAACTAGGGATTTTAGTATCATCATTCTCAATTTCAAATATATAAACAATACTCTCTTCTAATGGTCTTTTATTTTCACGATTACACCTGCCGGCTGCCTGAATTATACTATCTAAGCCGGCAATTTCACTATAAACTACCGGGAAGTCCACATCGACACCCGCTTCAACAAGACTAGTAGCTACAAGCTTACACGGCAAATTATTCTTAAGTCGTTCCCTAACTTCAGCCAAAATTTTTCGTCTATGCTGCGGATACATAAAAGTTGATAAATGATAGCAACCATCTCCGTTCAAGCCATCAAAAATTTTCTGTGCAGCTTTTTTAGAATTAACAATACATAGTACCTGTTTATGTATATTAAGTTGTGCAACCAAAGCTTCTGTGTCCTCAAAATCAGTCTTTTCATAATGAACACGCCTAAAAAAATCATACAAATCATCTACATTAGAACAAATTTCATGTAGTTGTACATCTTCAGTAAAATATTTATTCAAACTAGGCTGCGTTGCTGTACACAATACCGCAGTCACATGATAATTACTTACTAATTCCCTTATAGCTCGCATACAAGGAATTAAATAATCATTAGGCAACATCTGAGCTTCATCAAGAATGACAATGCTATTAGCAATATTATGCAACTTACGACAACGACTTGTTTTATTGCCATATAATGATTCAAAAAACTGCACATTAGTCGTTACTATAATCGGTGCATCCCAATTTTCCGTTGCCAGCTTTTTACGTTCATTTTCTTTTTGTTTTTCATCACCAAATTCTGCATCATCATAATCAACATTCATATGATGTTCAACTACATTCTCACTTCCTACGATAGAACGAAAAACATCAGCGGTCTGCTCAATAATGGAAGTATAAGGAATTACATAGATAATACGTTCTTTATTTTTATGTTGCATCGCATGCTCCAAAGCAAAACCAAGCGATGCGATTGTTTTACCACCACCAGTAGGAACAGTTAACGTATAAATGCCTTCTTGACCATGAGCTGCATTAATACATTCTTCACGAATTTCCGTACGTTTTTCATTCAATTTATTTGTAGGATTACCCCAAGCCATAATATAGGCATTATATCGTTTGTATAGCTCTTCTAAACTGGAAAATTCCCCCCGCTTCAAAGTATTAGGTCGCATAAACCTTTCCGTATCTAAGAAATCAGCATCTACCAAACAGGAAAATAGCATTCTTGTGAAAAACATAGCTGAAAAGGTATCACCGAAAGCTGGAAAAAGTTTTTTGTTTACACTTAATTCAGGTAATTCGTTTTTAAAGGCACTATAATCTAAAATTCCTACTAATTCCTTTCTCATGCGAGCTACCAAAGTTCCGTTATCAATATCACCTCTTACGCCAAGATTCATTAAACCACTATGATGGCCTGCAATACAAAAAGCAAATGGCACAAAATATTTTCCAAGTAATTGTGCCCCTGCAGTTGAATGATCTACTTTAGGCCCATTCTGTTGAATACGTTTTTGGAAACCAGTAGAATACTTTCCAATATCATGATATAAACCTAGCAGCTTTCCTATTTCTTCCATTGTAAATTTTTTGGCAAACTCAGCACATAAATTACTTGTTCCATTCAAATGTTCAATGAGAGCTTGTTCTCTATTTTCGCCATCATCGCTTTTATGCCCAATATAATGCATTTTATTTATCCTCCTGCCAGCAATTTTTTTATACACTTATTTTTTTCTGCTAAATCACCCCTACCTCACACGTATACGCCTGCCTTCACCGTTCGCCAGAAAAATCTCGCCCAGCTGCAATCTGCCGTCCACAATCTTAAAGACATCGCTTTCAAACGTGCCCACCTTGGTTTCAATCTCTACATTACTGAACGCCAGCTCGCCGCTCTGGTCGCTGAAGCTCCCGCGCAGGCTCAAAAACGGCACCAGCATATACGTTCCCTTGCCCGTAGAAAAACTGCCGTATACCAGATTATTGCCCTTAGGCCCCTCATTGCGGAACTTTATCTTCAAGGCTACGCTCGTATTTATCTTGCTGCTTTTGGCAGCCAGCGAAGCCATCAGGTTCTTGCCGTCAACATCAATCTTGTAATAGCGCTTATCAAAATGATATAAGCCTATCGCATCAAAGGTACCGCCAAAAATACTGCCCGTCACATCCTGAAAGGTTATCAGCGCATTTTCATAATGATAGGTGCCGTTGATATTCGTAAAATACAAATCGTTCAGATGCAGCTCCTTCAGCGCCAGCGCCCCGTCAATCAAAGGCTTCCTTAAGCTGCCTGTCATCTGCCCCGTCACCGTCATCGCATCCTTAACATTTTTCATGCCCAGCGAATCCGGGATAACATCATACAGGCAAATATTGATATTCGCCTTCTGTCCCCCCTTAAGGTCGCAGGTGCCGTCAATATTCAGTCCCTTGCCTGCAATGCTGCCGCCGTAGCGTCCCGCAGCCAAATGCAGCTCCAGCCTTTGATGCTCATGGATCTGCGCCGTGCCGTCCACGTCATTCAAAATAAAGTGACGCTTTTTATATTCTGCCGACAGCACCGTATCATGCAAAATCAGCTTAATATTCGGCAGCCTGCCCTTAATCTGCAGATGACGCTTTTCCATAGGCACCTCGTCCGGCAGGATACTTTCCTCCGCCGTCTTTTTATTCTGCAGGATATCCAGGCGCATTTTATCATCAAAGCCAAGATGAATATAAGCACCGCTCAGCTCCACCTCCTGCACCGTGTCGATGCCGGCTATACGCAGGATGATATCCTTAGGCTTGATTTTAATGCGTCCCTCCTGTACATCCACCAGACGTTCATGCTCCGGCGAATCCCAGGTCAGGTTTTTAAAATACACGTTGCCCCAGATATCGGCACGCAGCTCCTCGGCCGTCACGCTTCCTGCCAGCACCTGCTGCTTAGCCATATAATAGTTAAAAAGCTCCGCCGCATGACGGCTGGCACGCTGCGCCAAAAAGAAATAAACAGCACTGCCCACAGCCAGCAGGCAGACTGCCAGCATTGCCAAATGTGTTTTAGATAATCTGCGTATTGCCTGCAACATACAATCACCTCTTTCGCTTATAAACTTCCTAAGCTCAGTATAGCACCACGCCGAACTGCCCGCAACTAATAGCAAAGGCACAGCAGACCTGTCACCAGCATCTGCTATGCCCTTTGATATACGCATATTAAATTGTTATTTCAGGCAGTACGTCCCGTCGGCAGCCTCCGCAACAGCGGCGGCAAAAAATGCCTGCGCCAGCTTTGCCAGATACGCCGTATCCTTAACGCCTGCCATCTCGTAGGCGGAATGCATCGCCAACTGCGCCAGGCCAATATCCACCGACTTAATCGCTACCTGAGCGGTAGAGATATTGCCTAAGGTAGAACCGCCTGCCATATCCGAACGGTTATAAAAAAGCTGCAGCGGCACAGCAGCCTTTTTAGCCAGCAGCTGCACCAGCGCGCCGGATACTGCATCCGTAGTATATTTCTGGTTAGCGCTGTATTTGACAACCACACCCTCATTGGGATAGGTCTTGTTCGTCAGGTCATTTTTATCCGTATGATTAGGATGCACAGCATGCGCATTGTCCGCCGAAAGCATCAGGCTGTTAGCCAAAGACACCAGATAATCCTCCTCGTCCCTGCCCAGTGCCATGTTGATGCGCTGCAGCGCATCCTTTAAGAAGGTCGCCGCCGCGCCCTGCTTCGTGCCGCTGCCAACCTCTTCGTTGTCCAGCATGCAGAATACCGGCACACTTGCGCCTGCTTCTGCCTCCAAAAAGCCCTGCAATCCGGCAAACACGCACTGCAGGTCATCCAGCCTGCCGCCGGCAACATATTCCTGCTCCAACCCGACTGTAGTCGCCGGCATTCTGTTATAAAGGAAAAGCTCCGTATCCACAATCTGCTCTGCGGTAACGCCGCAGGCCTCCGCCAACAGCTTCTGCAGGCCGTCCTTAGTTGCAGCACTGCCGATAAGCGGCAGCATATCCGTCTGCGCGTTCAGCTTTACGCCCTCGTTGGCTTCCCTGTTCATGTGGATTGCCAGATTCGGAATCATCATCAGGTCCTGCTCAATATTAACAAGACGCGCTTCCAAGCGGCCGTCAACATTGCACAGCACGCGTCCGGCAACGGAAAGCGGCCTGTCCAGCCAGGTGTTCAGCAGCATGCCGCCATACATTTCCACATTCAGCTTCACGTACCTTTCGTCTACTACGATTTCAGCATTATTCTTCAGCTTGAAAGCCGGCGAATCGCAGTGGCAGGCGTAAACCTGAAAGCCCAGGTAATCCTTTTGCGGAATCACAAAGGCCAGCAGCGCCGAACCGTTACGGCTGACATAATATTTGCCGCCTGCCTGCAGCTGCCATCTGCTGTTTTCCTGCAGCTCGGTAAAGCCGGCCGCCGCCAGCTCCTCCTTAATATTTTTCACGGCAAAAAAGCTGTTAGGCGTTCTGTCCAAAAAAGCGCACAGCTTCGCATTCAGCTCCGTATAAGCCATTTCCATTTCTATCGCTCACCTCTTGTAAAAATTCTTGGTATATTACTCTGCAAAGCGCTCACGCAGCAGCTTTATTTCCGCTGCGTAGCCCGGCAGCTCGTTCGGCGTTTCCAAGTAAAACGGCAGTGTGCGCAGCGCCGGGTGGTTAATCACCGCCGTCAGCGCCTCCAGACCGATGTTGCCTGCACCGATGCACGCATGACGGTCCTTATGACTGCCGCAGATATTCAGGCTGTCGTTCAAATGCACCGCCTTCAGACGCTCCAAGCCGATAATTTTATCGAACTGCGCCAGTACGCCGTCCAAATCGCTTACGATATCATAGCCGCCGTCAAAAATATGACAGGTATCAAGGCAGACGCCCATCTTTTCGTTAAGCTGCACCTTGCTCAAAATTGCTGCCAGCTCCTCAAAGCTGCGGCCAACCTCCGTGCCCTTGCCTGCCATCGTCTCCAGCAGCACGGTAGTGTGCACATCCTTATGCAGCACGCTGTTGAGCAGCGCCGCAATTTTTTCAATGCCAACCTCAGCTCCCTGCTTCACATGGCTGCCGGGATGAAAATTATACATATTCCCCGGCACATATTCCAGCATCGCCAAATCCCCCTCCATCACCATCTGCGCAAACTCCAGCAGCTTTTCGTCTGCTGCGCAGGGGTTCATCGTATACGGTGCGTGTGCCAGAAGCGGCGCAAAATTGTGCTCCTGCATCAAAGCATTCAGTGCCGCCGCATCCTCCGGCTTCACAGCCTTCGCCTTGCCTCCGCGCGGATTGCGCGTAAAAAATTGAAACGTATCGGCACCGATCGACAGCGCCGTTTTTCCCATCGCCAAAAAGCCCTTCGACGAGGATAAATGACAACCTATATGTAACACTTCTTCAATCTCCTTTGCTATTTTCTACTGCTATTTTTCCACCAGCTGATAGCTTTCCGCCAACAGCTCCTGCACCAACGAAATGTCTGCATCCTTTTGCAGCATTACCGTCAGCCAATGCTTTTTGTTCATATGATACGCAGGATAAAAACACTGCCTGTCCACCAGCTGCTCAATCTTTGCCGGCGGCAGCTTAATATTCAAAACATCAACCTTCCCCGCCTTCGCTAGGCCCAGGCTTTTATAGGGAATCGTCATAAACAAAGCGTACCATTTATTTCTCCGCGCCGTCTTAAAGGTAAAATTCTCCGGTGTTTCCGGCCACGGAGCGTCGGGAACAGTGCCGAAGCGCTGCGAGCAGTAATCCATCAGCTGCAGCTTAACATTGCTTTTAATCAGGCACTGCGTTTTTATTTCTTCCAGCAGAGCCTCTGCTTTCTCGCGCACGCTCATCACGTAACCGCTGATGTTATCGGCAACGTTAAAGGGCAGGTACTCCTCATCCGTATCGCTTTCAAAAACATTTACGGATAAGGCCTTGCCTGCAAGCGTAACGACAGCGTAAAACTCTGTTTCCGGCAACACCTTGCGCAGTATCAGCCCTGCGCCCTCCCGCACAAAGCCGTAGGCCAGCGCTTTTTTTATATCAACATCATATTGCTCTAAAATCGGATAACGCATTTCCGTTCTCTCCTGCAAATAAAATTATATGCACCACCGGTATAATCGCCTAAGCAATCAGAACTCCTGCACAACCTCAAAGCGGTACTTTTGCTTAATCGCAGGATATTTTTCGCGGTCCACCTCGCTCATAAACATAGCGTAAGGACGGGCGCAAATCTTGAACGGAGCATACAGCGCCTGATAAACCACCAGCTTTTCGCCGGTCTCCGTATGCTCGGCAAAGGCCAGTATTTTATATAAGTATTCCGTCGTAGGGTTTTCGACAGTTTCTCTTTTAAAATGGCGCACAATGTCGCCCATATGCATTTCTCTAGTCATAGTATTAACCTCCGAAAGTATGTCAGCTTATATAATTATACTACAAAACACGTCTGCTCTGCTACGTGCTGTAAAGGATAATAGCGTAGCAGTCTTCAGCATTAATCTCATAAAGCTGCATTGCTATATGGAACGCTGCCAGATCTAATCGCACTTCCCGGCAAAGCAACCTTAACCTACCCGTCGTACTCTTCCTCCGCCTCCGCTGCCTCTATCAGCTCCCGAAACCCCTTCAAAGCGTCAAAAGCAGCAAACTGCTTCGCACGCACGCTGTAATCTGCATTATCCTCGGCTGCAGCCTTAAACGGATTATGCACCGCCTGTCGCCTGCCGCCCTTGCGAAAATACTTATCATCATTCACCGTTATGACCTCCAATCAACGTATTCCTCAGCTTGCCCGTCGCCTTTTCCCGATAGCTGATTCCGCGCAGGATAGCATTCTTGCCATACTTACCCTTAATATCCAGCAACGCCTGCTGCACATCCCGGTCCTTGTCCTCATCAACATCATACGGCGCAAACAGCGATTGCTCCGCACTGCCCAGCCAGGCAAGATTATCCGCGCAAACCGTCAGCTTCCTGATTGGTTGATTTTGCAGCGTCTTTTCCTTATACAGCGCAACAAAAAAATCCTCCAGCACCTGAAACGAATCTGTTGGCTGCGGCAAACGCCTGCTGCCGCCGGTCGGTACATAGCAATCCTTGCTGTAGCCTATCTGCAGGCTTATCGTGTTGCACAGCATCTGCTTTTCTACCAGCTTCAGCGCCAAAAGCTCCACCATCTCCATCAGTACAACCAGCGCATCCTCATAAGCATAATCCTCAAAAAGAATCTGGCTGTTGGAAATACTGTGCGACTTGGGCCTGTACGCCTTAAGCTGCTGCATCGTGCAGCGTTCCCGTCCCCAGGCGTGGTCGATCAAATACTCCGCATTCACGCCGAATTCCTTATACAGCCATTTTTTGTCCGCCTGGCAAATGCCGTAAAGGTCGCAAATGCCATGACGCTCCAATCTTCTGGCAATCCCCTTGCCGATGTTCCAGATATCAGTCAGCGGCTGGTGATGCCACATCGTCTGCTTAAAAAGCTCTTCGTCAAGATATGCTATATTATCCAGCTTGTGCTTGGCCTGCACATCCAGCGCCACCTTCGCCAAAAACATATTGGTGCCCACGCCGCCGGTAGCACAAATACCAAATTTAGTATATATAGAATCCATCAGCAGCTTCGTAAACTCCCGCGGGGATTTTTTGTAGAGCCGCAAATAGGGCGAAAGATAAAGAAAGCATTCGTCAATGGAATATACGTGAATATCCTCAGGACTGAGGTAATCCAAATAATTGCGATAAATGGCAGTAGAATATTCCATATACTTCTTCATGCGTGGCTTGGCTATCGTGTACTTAATCCAAGAGGGGATCTCGTACAGCCTGCACCTGTTGCGCACCCCCAGCTGCTTCAGCGCCGGGGAAATTGCCAGGCAGATTGCGCCACGTCCGCGCGCAGCATCTGCTACCACCAGATTCGCCTCGAAGGGATCAAGCCCGCGCTCCACGCATTCTACGGAAGCAAAAAAGCTCTTCAAATCTATACAGGCATAGTATTTTTCTGTTTTCTGCTTATTGGCTTCCATGACAAATTTCTCCCGTGCTTTAAGCGAACATTCGTTGCGTTTTTGTAATGTTATTATAGCACTTTACGAACATAATTTCAATATAAAAGCTTTAGTCAGTGTAGCAGCTGCCAACGGAAAAAGGCTGACGCCCTGCGTAAATGCGAAGCGTCAGCCTGTGTTACTCTCTCAAAAAACTCAACACACACCTTTTTTCCACGATTACCTCGTTATTATATGCTATACTTTGTTCAGCAGTTGAACACCGACATATTCAAAAAAATCAAGCCTACTGAATTACTGACCATGTAATCCAGTAGGCTTTTTTTATGCTTTAAAATTTTTCATTTAGCAATCCGCTCTATGCTGCAGCTATGCTCCTTCGTCTTTTTGTCATAGTTAATCCCTACTAAAAGAATACTGCCAGCATACTCCCTGAGCGCTTCCGCATAGCGCTTCTCTTTAATCTGCTGCAATGCTGTTTCAGCACCCCTGTTCCATTTCAGCTCAACCACCAGCGCAGGATAATCCTCTCTATACGCTGGCTTGGGAAGATATACAAAATCTGCAAAGCCTCTCCCGGTCGGCAGCTCTCTGATCGGCTTGAAATAATAATCCATCGCAGCTAAAAAAGCAATAGTCAGCACACCACTCAAAGAATTTTCATCGTTATACTGAATGACAGAGGTGTACTGATTATGAATGCTTTCCATCATCTCCGCAACAGCTTCTGTATCCTCATCCAATACAGCTTCCAGCAAAGCACGTGACTCCTTCTGAAAGCTGATCAGCTCACTCCACTTATTTACCTTCGTTGCCATTGCAAACTCAAAACGTATTTCTTCATTAGGTATAAACGCCTGATTCTTTTTCTGATTATAAGCAAGATACCCTAAATGTATGAGCAACGTCAAGACATCGTCCTTGCCTCTAAAGCTTACCATATCATTTTGAAAAAAATACGGTATAACCGCCACAGCGTTGCCCGCTAACATATCAATAATAGCAGACCGCAAGCCATCAAAATCCATATTGATCAGAGGCAGAATGGATTCATACGTTCCTGTCTGCGTCCAATAGCTTTGGAAGGTTCCCTGCAGCATCAGGCTGACAACAGCACGCGGATTATACACATGGTAATCTTCCAATTGATAACCATCATACCAACGCTTAACCTCAGCAAAGTCCTTTTGATATTTTTCACATAAGACCTTGACCTCACCTTCAGTAAAGCCAATCCAGGGCGCCATCAGTCCTGGCCCTATCATCGTATATTCATCAAAATTATTCAATGCCGACTGAGTTTTATACTTCTTTATGGGCAAGATGCCGGTAATATAGGCCATTGCAATAAATTTCGTAGGCTCTACACCTTTGAACAGGTTACGCAGAAAGTCAATATACTCATCCTGCACCGCCTTATTGGCTGCCTCATCTCTGATAAGCACATCCCATTCATCAATAATTATCACAAATTTATTGCCGGTTGCTGCGCTAATATAAGACAAAGCACCGGAAACCTTATCTACATGTTCAGGAATAACTGCTCCATAAATAGCACGCAATTCTGCTAAGATAGTCTGCGTAATAAAGCTGACCGTTTTTTCCGCACTGCCAGCTTCTTTAAAACACCACTGCACATCAAAATGAATACATCAAATTTATTGAGATACTTTTCATAGCTGGCATTCTTTTCAATCTGCAGTCCCTTAAAAAGCTCTCTGGAGTCGCAACCCTTGCTATAATAAGCAGCCAGCATATTGGCAGCCATAGACTTGCCAAAACGACGCGGACGGCTGTTGCATATAAATTCCTGTGGCGTACCAATAAATCTGTTGGTCAGTTCTATCAATCCGCTCTTATCTATATATATTTCTCCGTTAACCGCATTTTGAAAAGCGCTGTTATCAGGATTAACAAATCTGCCCATCTGCCTTAACCTCCTCGCATTTCACGTTACTTCTATATAAAATTATAGCACAAAGGACTACTGCAGTATATAATAAACAGCATTGAAAAAATACTTCAAGCTTGTTTCTGAAGCACTTAAATGCCGCAAGCATAGCTTCTCAAAACAAGGCTGGCTTGCCTCCTGACATTCCTTCCAGCCTACTCTAAATTATTATAGCGATTATAACTATCAGTCCAGGTCCACGGCAGTGCCAGCAGGCTCAGCTCCGCTTCCCTCCAGGGATACTCCGGCTCCTCCTCCTGCTTCTCGTAGCTTTCACATATTTCCTCGTTATACTGATCGAACACAAGATAAATCATTCTCTGCGTCTGCAGCCAAAATACCCGCATAACAATAAAATGCAGGAAAATAAACAAAGGCAGCACATAATCACCCCGGTACAATTGGTGTCTGATGGGCAACCCCAAAATAAAGATTGTCGCAACCAGTACTAAAAAGGAACAACGTTTTCCCAGCATCGTTTCGCCAGCCTCCTCCAGCGCAGGTGCCACATAATTACAAAACGTCCACTGTATTTCAAACTTGCGCATCGCCAAAATCATGTTAATACAGCCTAACGCCCCTAAAAAATATTCGCCAAAATTTTCCACGCTATAACCCTCTTTCCTTTTCCACTTTCAGCCAGGAATAATCTATTCTATCCCGACACTCCTGCATATAAAATCATTTTTCAAATAAAAACAGAGAATAGTGCTGTCATACACTATCCTCTGCTTTTTATTCCACCAATCAACTGTCACGATTGGACTAATTCTGGTGGAGATGAGGGGAGTCGAACCCCTGTCCGAAAATATTGCCATACAACTTTCTCCGAGCGCAGACGTCATACTTTGTTTCGCGCTGCGACTGCCTGACGACGGACCTTCACATTGCTATCCTAAAGAGTTTCCCTTAAAGCCTATAGGAATCAGCCTTAAGGTATCCCACTATTGACTGTCATTCCTCACCCGCGGGAGGAGGCTTGGAGACAGTTAGCAGATTAAGCTGCTAAAGCGTATTCTTGTTCAGCGTTTATATTTAAACGTGCCCACCGATTATCGTGCAGATGGAACCACGGCTCGCTTATCATACCGCACCTACCCCCGTCGAAACCAGTACATCCCCAAATTGGAATATATCGGTGAAAGAGCCGATACGCTACAATGATATTGTACTATGCTTTAGTCAAAAAGTCAAATAACATATTATGAATAAATTGTGACGTCTTTTACAATAAATTCAGCAGCTCTTCTTTAGACATCGTAAAGATGCTATTGCGTCCATCAACAGACAAAATGCTTTCAGCCAAATTCTGTTTATCGTTCTGCATCTTTAAGATTTTTTCTTCAATAGAGTTTTTCGCCACCAGCTTATAAACAGAAACAACCTTTTCCTGCCCAATGCGATGCGCTCTATCTGTCGCCTGATTTTGTGCTGCAACGTTCCACCACGGATCATAATGAATCACCACATCTGCTCCGGTCAGGTTCAAACCGGTACCGCCAGCCTTGAGCGAAATAAGAAATACAGGTGTAGCATCATTATTAAAGGCACGCACCAGTTCAAGCCTTTTCTCCTTAGGCGTTTCACCGGTAATCGTATAGTAGGCAATGCCTTCTCGCTGCAAATCATCAGCCAAAAGCTCCAGCATAGATTTAAACTGAGAAAAAATCAGTACCTTATGCTCGCCTGCAATCGCACTTTGCACCATCTCCAGGCACAGTTCCCGCTTAGCAGAAGCACCTTCATAATTACTGAACGCCAAACCAGGATCACAGCAAATCTGACGCAAACGCATCAGCTCTGCCAAAATCTGTATTTTGCTCTTAGAAAGCTCTTCTTCACTCTGCGACTGCACTAATTTGAGCGTTTTCACAACCTGCCCATCATAAAGAGCCTGTTGCTTGGCATCAAAGCACGCGATACGCACCTCTTCGATTTTTTCCGGCAGTTCGTTTAAAACCTCCTTCTTTAAACGTCGCAAAATAAAGGGAGCTATTAATTGCTTTAAGCGCTTGGCAGCAGCTTCATCATTGCTTTTAACAATAGGCTGCTCAAGCTCCTTTTTAAAACAACTATATTCATACAAATAGCCTGGCATCAGATAATCAAAAATGCTCCAGAGTTCACTTAAGCGATTCTCGATAGGTGTGCCCGTAAGTGCAAAGCGGTGCTTACTTTTAATCAGCTTAACCGATTTTGCTGCAGCCGTAGTATGATTTTTTATAAATTGGGCTTCGTCGATAAATTCATAATTAAAGGTATTGCCCTCATATGCTGATATATCACGCTTCAATAAATCATAAGAGGTAATAGCTACATCATAACCGGTAAGCTGAGCAATTTTTTCTTCCCGCTCTTTTTGTGTCCCAACAATTAAAATAATCTTTAAAGCTGGTGCAAAACGTGTAAATTCTTCCTGCCAATTATAAATAAGCGAAGCAGGACAAACTATCAGCGATGTTCCCTCTTCACCTGCTTCTTTAGCAGCTGCTAAAACAGCTATGCTTTGCAGGGTTTTGCCAAGCCCCATGTCATCTGCCAAAACACCGCCAAAACCATAGGCTGCCAAAGTTCGTAGCCATTTATAACCATATTCCTGATAATTGCGCATTATTTTAGTTAAAGATGGCGGCACTTCAAAATCAGATTCATTGATAACCTTGAATTCCTTAATAAGCCTGCGAAAATTGCTGTCACGCTCTGTATATAAATATGCATTTTGCTCCAGCATTTTATCCAAATAAAATGCCCTGTAAGCAGGCAGCTGCATATTTCCTTTAACAAAATCTTTAGGGGCAATCCGCATAGCCGTAAACATATCTGCTAATTCTTCAACAGCTTTATTAGTAATATTGACAAAGTCACCATTACGCAGACGATGATATTTTTTCTTGTTTTTATAACTGCCTATAATAGCCAACAAATCCTCCAGCGAAATTTCACTGATACTCAGCGACAAATCCATTAAGCCGCTGTCAATGCTTACACCCACACTGACACTAACTTTATTGTGGATTTTAATACGCTGAAAAGAATCCGTGCTGTTCACGTCACCTAACTCCATAAGCTGGGCAACACCATTTTCCAGGAACTGCCACATGACGTCTTCATCTTTATCAATAACAAAAGCAAGCTCAGTCATATCAACGTCATTAAAATAATAGTGAAGCAGTTCTACAAGCTGCTTTTCCTTATCTTCGTCTCTGCTGGCAGCAATCATGTTACCAGCTAAAGCATCCAGCAGATTATATTGCTCTTCACCATAGCAGGCTTTGGCCACACAAAAAATTTTGCCTTGCTGATAATCCAAAAAGAAGGAAAATTTTACCTCCGGCTGCAGATATTTTTCAATAACAGCCGCATCATGTTCAATTATCTGTGCACAGCTTCCCAGCTCCGGCAATACCTGATAATAAAACCTGTTCAAATCCTTATGACCTATTTTCAGGCTAACCTTACCATTTTCACTATGTTTAAGCAAAGGCTGTAATTTATTAAAAAGATAAATATCCATACGGTTCAAATAATATTCATCAGCAAAGTAAGCAAATCTAGAACCCTGATACACCTTAGGCAGCTTGCCCTCCACATTGATTCCTTTAAATACACCCTTCTTATTCATATCAGGAGAAAGAATAAGGGTTACATCCAGATTTTTATCACGAAAGCCTAAGATAAGCTTTTCACTACTGTCGCTAAGCTTACACGTTGCTTCAATTTTTGTACCGCTCGCCAGCTCATAAAAACTGTCTAACGTCTTGCCGAACAGCAAAATACTGTTGCCTGAAGCAATGCGTTTAACCGGTTCACCATAACTGCGATATTTCATATTTTCAGCAGTACGAAAATTATCTTCTTCAACAACCTCCCTAAGCAGTGTGTAATACTTATCTGCAGCTTCCGTAAATTTCTCTATAGCAAAATTTATACTGTCCTTGCTGCCCAAAGCATGTTCTGCGCTAAAGCTATATTCCTTCACTAACAAGGTGATATTTTTGACAACGAACAGCTTGTCCCTGCCAATTTTAAAGGAAAGATTTAACTCATCCTCACTAAGCTCCAACCGAGGCACAAGCTGCACCATTCTCGCATTAGCATGCTTTTTCATAACAGGTATTAACGATTTCGGCTTACTGCTATAAAGCTCCAGCAATTCCCTTCCGGCAGTATTGGTGTAATCGCCAGGATTATGTTCTTTAATGTAAGCATCAATCAAAAAAAGAAAAGCCATAAGGTAGGCATTAAATTTAAACCTCTTAGCTTCCGGTGACCAATGCGCAAAATAACTAAACTGTGCTCGCGGCACGCTGCATTCTATAGCTAAAATATCATCTTCTGAAAAAACAATCTTTAACGGATAACGTCCATTGCTAAAGAAGGCATATCCTTCTATACGGGCTGTTAAGATTTTTTTCGAACCAGGCGAATAGAAATTATTTTCTTCTGTATCACAAGCTGTCAAAACAACTTCCTGCTGCTGTACCAGTTTTTTAGCTTTTTCATAAGCTTCTTCAGTGCAACAAACTTTGCTGGTTATTTCTGCCAGATTAAAAATGCATTCATCATAATCGCTGGCAGAAAAAGACGGCTTAATGAATGTCTTATTATTTTTAGCCAAAAATTCATTAATGCGCTCATCATCAAAAAATCCTTCCTGCTCGGCTAAAAATAAGGCAGCAGCCAGATGCTTACATGGTCCTGTAGCATTATATGGACAAGAGCAGTCCATAGCAAGCTTATGGCCTTCAGTTATTTTTACATGCACATGATATAACTCCCTGCCAAATACATAGGCCTCCAAGGACAAGCCATCGATAATAATATCATCTATATTGCCTTCACGATAATATTCTCTGCCTCTTTGTAGTATTTTCCAAGAAAAATAATTTTGCCACTTCACTGTCGCAACACTCCTGTACCCTTCATGCAAAAAGCTCTCTTAAGCACACCAATACACTTCCGGCGCACTCAAGAGAGCTACCTGTTTTACCTGTTTCTGTCCTTCAGCGCGCGCTCCATCTCGCGCTTCGCGTCGCGCTTGGCCATATCCTGACGCTTATCGTACAGCTTCTTGCCGACTGCCAGCGCCAGCTCCATCTTCACCAGACCATGCTTAAAGTACAGCTTAAGCGGTACCAGCGCATAGCCCTTTTCTTTCACCTTGCCGATGAGCTTGTTAATCTCCGCACGGTGCAGCAAAAGGCGGCGGCTGCGCAGCGGATCATGGTTAAAGATGTTGCCGTGGTCGTAGGGACTGATGTGCAGATTATACACAAAGACCTCCGCCTGGCGTGTTACCTGTGCATAGCTGTCCTTCATATTCGCCTTGCCTGCACGCAGGGACTTTACCTCCGTACCGGTCAGGGCAATGCCTGCCTCAAAGGTTTCGTAAATGGTAAAGTCATGGCGTGCCTTACGATTTTCTGCTATAATTTTAATCTTTTGTTCTGCCATAATTATCTGCTTTTCCTATTCTTTTTTCTGCTCTTTTTGCCGGATTTGCTGCCACCCTTGGCGCTGCTCTTCGGCGCAGGCTTGCTGTGCTTGGCGCTGCGGCGTCCGGCCTCTTTATTCTTCGCACCCTTGTGCTTTTTCTTCTGCGTTTCCGCGCTCATAGCGATGCTCTGCGTGCTGCGTCCGCTGCTCGGCTTCTGCTTCATCAGCAGCTGCTGGCGGATGTGCTCACGCACGCCTGCGTTCTCCCCTGCCATGATGAAGTCAATGCTCACGTCGCTGATATTTACCTGCAGCACCTCAATACGCACCTTATCACCCAGGCGATAGGTGTGACCGCTGTGCGTGCCGACAAGGGCATAACGCTCCTCGTAATATTCGTAGTAATCGTCCATCAGGCTGGAAATATGCACCAGTCCCTCTACGCCGTTCTCCAGCTCAACGAACATACCAAAGGCCGTTACGCCGGAAATAACGCCGTCAAATTCTTCGCCGATATGGTCTGCCATATATTCGCACATTTTGAGGTCAACGGTTGCACGCTCCGCGTCTGCTGCCGCACGCTCGCGAATGGAAGAATGGTCAGCAATAATATCCAGCTTATCGCCCAGCTTTTCAGCGTCTGCTTCCTTCAGTGTGGGCTTTACCATCCAGGCGCGCAGCAGGCGATGCACAATCAGGTCCGGATAACGGCGGATTGGCGAGGTAAAGTGCGTATAATACTTCGCCGCCAAGCCAAAGTGACCGATGTTGTCCGTCTGATAAACTGCCTGCTTCATGGAACGCAGCGCTACCGTAGTTACCAGGCGTTCCTCCGGACGGCCGGCAATTTCCTTCACAGCCTGCTGAATATCCTTCGGCTCCGTTTCTTCCTTAGGTATAAACTTAATATTAAAGTTTGCCAGCAGCTTAGCGAACTCCTGCATCTTTTCCTCGCTTGGAATATCATGCACACGGTAGATAAACGGCCAGTGCTGGTTAAACATATGCTGCGCAACTGTTTCGTTGGCTGCCAGCATGAACTCCTCAATAATAGATTCCGCATTACCGTGAATGCGCTGCACAATCTCAATCGGGTGCAGCTTTTCGTCCAGAATAACCTTCTGCTCCGGCAAATCAAAGTCTACAGCACCGCGACGCGCACGCTTGTCATGCAAAATCTGGCGCAGAATATCCATGCGGGCAATCATCGGCAGAATGTCCTCATACTTGTCGCACATTTCCTTGTCGCCTGCCAAAATTGCACGCACAATATTGTAGCTCAGGCGGTGACGTACATTGATAACCGCCGGGAAAATCTCGTAGCTGAGCACCTTGCCCATTTTGTCGATATGCATCTCGCAGGCCATGGACAAACGGTCCTCACCGGCATTCAGGCTACAGATACCGTTCGACAGACGCTCCGGCAGCATCGGCAGTACGCGGTCGACAAGATAAACGCTTGTGCCGCGCTCTCTTGCTTCCTTATCCAGCACGCTGTCTTCGGTAACATAATAGCTGACGTCCGCAATATAAACGCCCAGCAAGTATTCGTTATCGTTAATCTGCTCTACGTAAACAGCATCGTCCAAGTCCTTGGCATCCTCGCCGTCGACGGTTACGACAGTGCGCTCACGCAGGTCGCGACGGCCTGCCAGCTCGCTCTTTTTAATAGACTTCGGCACCTTGCGCGAAGCCTCCAGCACCTCATCTGGGAAGGTCAGCGGCAAATCATTCTGCTTGATTATCGACAGAATCTCCAGACCTACGTCGCCGATGTTGCCCAAAACCTCGGTAACCTTGCCCTCGGCCTTGCGGTGCTCCTGCGGCCATTCGGTAATTTCTACAACTACCTTTTGCCCCTCCTTCGCACCGTTAAAATGCTTGCGCATAACATATACATCCTGACCGATGCGCTTATCGTCAGGCGTTACAAAGGCGAAATCACCGGTCTGGTGGAAAACGCCTACCACCTTATTATTAGCATGCGTGATGATACGCAGGATTTCTCCCTCAGGCTTTTTGCCCTGCGCCGCATTGTTCACACGTGCCAGCACACGGTCATTGTTCATCGCACCATGCAGAGCGCGCGGCGGAATGAACACGTCCGGTCTGTCGCCCTTGTTATCTGGAATAACAAAGCCAAAGCCCTTGCTCGTCAGCTGAAAGCGTCCTGCAACCAGGCCCATTTTCTCCGGCAGGCCATATGTTTCAAAGCGTGTCTTGATAATTTCGCCGTTCTGCTCCAGCGCCAGCAGCTCGTCCCAAAACTTGTTGGGATTAACATCATGCCCCAGCGCATCCACCAGCTCCTCCGAGGTCATCGGTGCATAGCTTTCTTCACGCATAAAATTTAATATTTTTTCACGTATATCCTTCGTCTGCATAATTTCACCTCTATTCTTCTTCACCCTCGCCTGCGGCGAGCTTGCGCGACGGTTGCGGCGTTTCATCCACAATCATCATCTTCGACAGGCATTCTGCTAAAAGCGTACCATCCTTTTTGCAGATTGTCCCCTGCATTTCCACCATGCGTCCCTTGCGTTTCAGCTCACGTCCGGTGCAGACAACCTCTTCGCCAATCGCCAACGGCTGACGATAGCGGATTTCAATCTTCGCCGTATAGGAAGGCTTTCCCTCCTTGGCAAAAAGATAATTGCCCGTCACCTCGTCCAACAGCACTGCTACCAAACCGCCGTGCATACGTCCGGGATAGCTTTGGTGCTCCCTGCGCGGCGTAAAGTACGCTGTGCACTTGTCGTCATCAATTTCGAAACGCATATGCAAACCGCTGGGATTATCCTTGCCACAGGCAAAGCACCAGCTGTATTCGTTATTATTCAACAGTGACTTATCCATATTTCTTCGTTTACCCCTCAATATCCTTTTCTTTCGCAAAAAAATCGGCGATTTCCTTAAAAACTGCCTCATGCTCGCGGTCCAGCGTCAGAATGTGCCCGCTATGCTCAAACCAGACTAATCTTCTGCTGGCGGCTGCGGCTAATTTATTATAGATATATTCGGCACTGCGCGGCTGCACGGTATGCTCTGTTTTCGACTGCAAAACAAGGCAGGGGATTTTGATTTCCGCCAACAACTTGTTCTTGCATTCATTAAGCAACTTAAAAAGACTCACCAGCGGCTTCGTCGGCATTTTGGCATAGGATATGCAATACTTCTGCAGCTCCTGATAATTCTTCTTGTGCTTAGGCAAGTAGTGGATGAAGAAGCGCAAGAACGCCAACAGCGGCGCGCGCTTATCCTGCACAAAAATCGGTGCCGAAATAAAGGCAGCCTTCTGCACCGGTAGCTTTGCTGCCAGCTTCATTGCCAGCAGTCCGCCCATGGAAAGGCCTGCCACATACACGCAGTCAAAGCGCGCCAACAGGTCTTTGCAGGCCGCTTCTGCTGCACCATACCAATCCGTCGCGGTGGTTGCTTCCAGGTCTTTGATGCTCGTGCCGTGGCCAGGAAGGCGCACACAGCTCACAGTATAGCCAAGCGCATGCAGATAATCACCCAGCGGCCGCATTTCCGACGGCGCGCCGGTGTATCCATGCAAGAGCAAAACTGCCTTATTGTTTTTTCCCTCCAGCAGAAATGATTCTGCACCTTCAATTATCCGCACAAGCTTCACCTCAAAGTTATTCTATACTAATTTATATTATATCATAAAAAAAGCATACTGATTACAGCATGCTTTGATTTTGCAAGAACTTCATACATTGCGATGTATGTAGTTTGTGTTTTTAAGATGTTTTATACATTGCAATGTAGCAAAAATAGGACGGTGCGCACCGTCCTCTCTCTTTTACCTATCTTAAAAACCTGAGGCATTATCGAACCCACCCTCTTGAGAGAATTGCATGATTAAATGTGCCGTTGATTCAATAATTTCCTGATACTTATCTATTTCTTCTTGTGAAAAACCAAATATATCTTCCCACTTATAATCCGGTAAATAACACGTAGCATGATGAAAGCAATCCTTAGCATCGGGCTTTTCAATGTAAACTTTTACAGTTCCATCACCGCGCATCTCAGAATGTACAATTTCTGTATTATCGTCTAAGGTTAAAAACGGATACATCAAAGTAATCCCCTCCTTTTAGTCTAAGTGTACACAAAAGTGTATCAAAAAGCAAAAGAGCTATTCTTTTATCACTGTAAAAAGGTACTATTACCAGCAAAAACTATTATCTCCGGCTTTTTATTTGACTCTTTCGCTGTAGCGTCCATGATTATATCTCTCACATACCTGAGTTTTGCTACCATCACTGCCAATTACACAAATACTCTGCGTTTCCCTATCATATGTAAAAATAGGCACATCCATAGCACGTTTCTTTTCTAATGCAATTTTTACGGCACAATTAGCACGTTTTACAACCTGCTCGTCAGAAATATATTTTTGTTGACTCATAAGACACCAACCTTTCTAAACACACTATCCTACCTACATAGTACTGTATTTCAGCAAAAAGTCAAAATCTATCTTGCGTATGCAAAAAGAGGACTGTGCACACCGTTCTCATATATTTTTACAACCCAAGCTGCGCTCTAAGTGCGCTTTGCAGTAACTGAGAAAAGTTAATCTTTTTCTTTTCTGCCAATTCGTTCAGATACCAGGGAATCGAAAGCGTTTTCTTAACGGAACGGTTATCCATCTTTGCACGTATGCCAAACATATTCACATCAATAAAGCAGATGGTTTCGTTGGCAGCAATCTGCATATCTCTATATTCAGGAACCGGAATCACCTCATCATCCTGCTCCATTCCCCAAAGATGCAATTCCAAGGCACCCTTAGCCTGATTAACGGCTTGCGGAATATCCTCCCCCGAGGCAACACAGCCCGGTAAATCAGGAAAATATATATTGTAGTTTTTTTCATTTTTTTCTATAATGGCGGGAAAAATATAATTGTCCGGGTAGTTTTTGTACATAGAAATGCCTCCTCGTAAATTACTTTAATCCGGCTTGCTTTAAAATACTCGCCTCTGTTTTCAGGCTTATGTCATCGCTTATTTTGTGCGCAGCAATAGTTACGCGACCAGGTTTGGTAGGATGCTTGTACTGCCTGTGACTGCCAACCTGAGCCACCAACATCCAACCATCCTTTTCAATGAGCTTGATAATGTCTTTAAACTTGCGTGGCATGTCATCACTCCTTGGCTTTATTATATCATACGTACTTAATACGTACAAGCCTTAGATATGCAAAAAGAGGACGGTGCGCACCGTCCTCTTTTCATTTATGCATATGCGATTGTTTGCTTTTCAGCGGATTGACGTAAAGTCAGATTAGAAGCTGATTTGCAGACGGCTCCAGATTACCTGAGTATCGGTTTCGGTATCTTTGCCTTCCAGATCATAGTAGTCGAGCATGTAAACCATGTTCTTAGCCAGAGTATAGGAAGCACCTACACCATAGCCTTTGAAGCCTTCTGTAGCAAATGCGGACCAATCGCCAGCTTTCATAGTATGAGCTACGAAAGTACCAACGCCTTGATCATAGTATTTGCCCCACAGACCCCAGGAACCAGCTTGTTTAGCTTTAGCACCTTTGTAATCCAGGCCTACTACATAGCCGTCGGTATCATATTTGTCAGCAACATCAACATCGGAATTCAGGTACATAGCATTCAGAGAAACATTCTTGTCGAATGCATATTTAGCACCTACGTTCCATACGTTATTGTCTTCGCCTTTAGCAGCAACAGAACCGGTCAGAGAATCTTTGAATGCATCATAACCTGCAGACAAAGCTAATTTACCAGCTTGGCCGGACAGAGAAGCACCATAAACGTTGTCATAATCATAGTCGGTCGGTTGACCAGCATATGCAGTCAATTTAACGTCTTTGCCATAGGAAGCAGAAACGAATTCAGCAGTATCATCATACAGGTTGCCATCAGCCATTACGATACCAGCTTTACCGGCTACAACTGCCAGACCGCCTACACGACCGGTAACATATGCTTGGTTCAAATCAGTTTTCTCTTTACCAGCATTATCAGCAAGGTTTTGGTCATTTTGCAGACGTGCAGTATAGGTCCAATCGTCATTGATAGCACCATTTACAAACAAACGGGTACGCAGACGATTTTTAGCAACAGAACCTTTGGTAGCTTTCAGGTCGCCATCACGGTCAGCATATTCATAACGGATTTGGCCGGTGATTTTAACATTGTCAGCTTTTTTCTCCAGGTTAGCAACGCGAACGCCCAGGTTGTCCAGTTCGTCAGCGAATTCAGCAGCCAGTTTGTCAACGTTAGCGCCTTTTGCCATTGCTTTAGCAACGATTTGAGCCATTTCATAACGGGTCATCAGTTTGTCGCCACCGAAGGTGGAGTCGCCGTAGCCTTCGATTACGCCAGCAGCAGCCAGTTTGTTGATGCTGTCATAAGCCCAGTGGCCAGCAGGTACGTCAGAGAACGGATTTGCAGCATAAGCAGAAGCGGTTACGCCCAGTGCCATTGCCATTGCGAGTACTAAGGATTTTTTCATTTCAGTTTCCTCCTCAGGATGTAGCAGTATTATCAGACTGCTAATATTATATTTTTACAAATCACCTTCCGGAGTCTCCCGCAAATTCCGCTCAAGAGTTGCCTTGTTTCCTCTGCCATCCTTTGCCGGTTTTTCCTTTGCAGCGATTTATAAAGCAATATTAATGGAAAGTAGAGTATCTCAATCTCCTTACCATAATTGCATTATACCATGCATTGATATTCAGTGCAAGTATTTTTGTTAATCCTATCTTGTTTTTACGTTAAATTTACTTTAGTGTTACACTCATTCTTTTTAAAAGAAAATATCTGCCTACGAACGTACAATATTTGAAAATTAAGCAGCTTCAAATTTGTGCGACAGAACAAAAAAGCTGCTGCAGCTAATGCTGCAGCAGCGTGGATTATAGCTTAACTATAAAATTATTTGAACAGGCCAAGCAGGATACCGCCGTTTGCTGCCAGTACAGGAGCAAATACCAGGGATACAATGGTCATCAGTTTGATCAGGATGTTCATTGCAGGTCCGGAAGTATCTTTGAACGGGTCACCTACAGTATCGCCTACTACGGTTGCATCATGCACCGGAGTGTGTTTACGGCCGGAAGCTTCTACGAATTTCTTAGCGTTATCCCATGCACCGCCGGCGTTAGCCATCAGGATTGCAACCAGTACGCCGGAAGCCAGGGAGCCGCCAATCAGGCCGCCCAGAGCTTCAGTACCGAACAGGAAGCCAACCAGCAGAGGAGCAACGATAGCGATAACACCAGGCATAATCATCTCGTGCAGAGCAGCTGCAGTGGAGATGTCTACGCATTTTTGGTAGTCAGCTTTAGCTTTGCCTTCCAGCAGGCCGGGGATTTCGTGGAATTGACGACGAACTTCCTCGATCATCTGGTAAGCAGCTTTACCAACAGATTCCATGGTCATAGCACCGAATACGAACGGCAGGGTTGCACCGATGAACAGACCGATCAGGGTTACAGGGTTCAGCAGGTCGATTGCTTTCAGGCCTACAGTGTGTGCATAAGCAGAGAACAGAGCCAGAGCAGTCAGAGCAGCGGAGCCGATAGCGAAGCCTTTACCGATAGCAGCGGTGGTGTTACCAACGGAGTCCAGGGTATCGGTGATTTCACGTACTTCAGGAGGCAGCTCGGACATTTCTGCGATACCGCCGGCGTTATCAGCGATAGGACCATAAGCGTCAACTGCTACGGTCAGACCGGTGGTGGACAGCATACCAACCGCAGCCAGGGAGATACCGAACAGGCCCATGCCTGCATCTTTAGCACCGCCCATGGTGAAGAATGCCAGGATTACACCGATGCAGATGAAGATCATCGGCAGGAAGGTGGAATACATGCCAACAGCCAGACCGGAAATGATGGTGGTTGCCGGACCGGTTTCGGATTGCTCAGCAATCTTCTTAACGGAAGCATAATCAGCAGAGGTGTAGATTTCGGTAATTTTACCGATTAACAGACCAACTACCAGACCGGAAGCAATAGCTACGAATGCAGCAGCGTTACCGAAGATGGAAGTGGACAGGTAGTAAGCAGCAGCAATTACGATTACGCCGCCAACATAGGTACCATGGTTCAGAGCAGCCTGCGGATTGGTGGATTTGCTGCTGCGAGCATAGAATACACCGATCAGGGAAGCAATGATACCGGCGAATGCCAGCTCGAATACGAACATAATGCCTTCGCCGCCGGGATATGCAACAGCACCCAGAGTAATAGCGGAGATGATAGCACCTGCATAGGATTCGAACAAGTCAGCGCCCATGCCTGCAACGTCGCCTACGTTGTCGCCTACGTTATCAGCGATGGTAGCCGGGTTACGCGGGTCATCCTCAGGCAGACCTTCTTCAACTTTACCTACCAGGTCAGCGCCAACGTCAGCAGCTTTGGTGTAGATACCACCGCCAACACGAGCGAACAATGCAATGGAGCTTGCGCCCAGACCGAAGCCGGTAACAATATCAATGTTGCCGAACAGCATGTAAGCAGCAGCAACACCAACGATACCCAGACCAACTACGCCCAGACCCATAACAGCACCGCCGGAGAAAGCAATTTTCAGAGCTTCCGGCATGCCGCCATGTTGAGCAGCTGCAGCAGTACGAACGTTAGCTTTAGTAGCAACGGTCATGCCGATGTAGCCTGCACATACGGAGAATACTGCACCTGCAACGAAGCATACTGCAGTAAGCGGAGATAAGAACATAGAAATTACGATAGCAACTACGACTACGAAAGCAGACAGTGCTTTGTATTCGCGGAACAGGAACGCCATAGCGCCCTCGTGGATGTAACCGGCAATTTCCTGCATACGTGCTGTACCAGCAGGAGCCTTACCGATTGCGCTGCTCAGCATCAGTGCAACTGCGAGTGCAATGAGGCCGACAACAATGGAGATCATTAAGAAATTCAAGACCCAAACCCCTTTCTTTTTATAAAAAAATTTAAAATTTTAAGAGTGCGGTTGCACTCTTGGTAACATGATGAGTGCGGAAAACAGGAAAATCCCGTCAGCCTTAAGCGTTGATTTTTGCCAGCGCCAATGTAATAACAGCAAATGCAACACCTAAATAAATCGTAGCCTTCGCCATGAGTGTATCCAGATCATTGCCCTTGCCAAAAAAAGCACCGTCACTGCCGCCGAAAGTACTGCCCATACCGCCGCCTTTTCCGGACTGCAGCAGAACTGCGCCAATGAGTGCTATGCAAACGATAACTTCAAGAACCATCAAGACAGTTTCAATCACAGAGCTTACCTCCTCATATTTTTGTACCATAGTATTTTACCATAAAGCCAATTATAAAGCTAGTATTTTTTTCACAGATTATGTTTTAATATCTTTGCTGCGACTCTTTCCAGCGAAAAGAGGGCGAATTATGGCAGAATTTGCTCAATCTCTTATTCTTTCTGTTATGGCAGGTATAATCAGCTATTATATTTGCAAATGGTTAGACCGAAAATAGCGCACAGTCAGCTTAAAATGAAAAACCCCGAGGCGCAATCCCGGGGCTTTTCTTTTTGCGTGCGAACTATTACATTTGCACAATCTCTTTTCGAGTTAACTATAGCGCAATTGTATTGCTTTGTCAAATTTTATTTAATATTGTAGAAAACCTTCATGCCGTTATATTTTGCAGCCTTGCCCAGATCCTCTTCGATGCGCAGCAGCTGGTTGTATTTAGCAACACGGTCGGTACGAGCCGGAGCACCGGTCTTGATCTGGCCAGCGTTTACAGCAACAGCAATATCTGCCAGAGTGGTGTCTTCGGTTTCACCGCTGCGGTGAGAGATGATGCATGTATAGCCTGCGCGTTTAGCGGTTTCGATAGCATTGAAGGTTTCGGTTAAGGTACCGATTTGGTTTACTTTAATCAGAATAGCATTTGCTACGCCCTTTTCAATGCCCTGAACCAGACGCTCTTCGTTGGTAACAAACAGGTCGTCGCCAACCAGCTGAACTTTTTTGCCCAGCTTTTGGGTGAGCTTCTTCCAACCATCCCAGTCATCCTCAGCCATACCGTCTTCGATGGAGATAATAGGATATTTCTCGCACAGACCTGCCAGATAATCAACCATTTCTTCGCTGGTCATTTCTACGCCTTCGCCGGTCATTTTGTATTTGCCGTCTACATAGAATTCGCTGGAAGCAACGTCCATTGCCATAACGATGTCTTTACCGGGTTTATAGCCTGCACGCTCGGTTGCTTCGAGAATAACCTCGATAGCATCTGCATTGCATTTCAGGTTCGGTGCAAAGCCGCCTTCATCACCCAAAGCGGTGCTCAGGCCTTTTTCCTTCAGCAGTGCCTTCAGGTTATGATAAATCTCAGCGTTCATGCGCAGTGCTTCGCTGAAGGATTTAGCGCCAACTGGCATAATCATGAATTCCTGAATATCAACGTTGTTGTCTGCATGCTCGCCGCCGTTTAAGATGTTCATCATCGGTACAGGCAGCTCTTTGGCAGCAACGCCGCCCAGATACAGATACAGCGGCAGGCCTACGGAAGCAGCAGCAGCCTTAGCTACAGCCATGGAAACACCGAGGATAGCGTTAGCGCCGAGGCGGCCTTTGTTCGGAGTGCCGTCCAGGCGAACCAGCAGCTCATCAATTTCGGTTTGACGGGTTGCGTCCAGACCGATAATTGCTTCGGCAATAATGTCGTTAACATTATCAACTGCTTTAGTAACGCCCTTGCCCAGGTAACGCTCTTTGTCGCCGTCACGCAGCTCTACAGCCTCGTGTACGCCGGTAGATGCGCCAGAAGGAACAGCAGCGCGTCCCATAGCGCCGTCTTCCAGGCATACTTCAACTTCTACGGTCGGATTGCCGCGGGAATCCAGAATCTCGCGAGCGTAAACTTCAGTAATCATTGCCATTTCTTATCACCTCATGATTAGTCTATCAAAGTTTTACCTGTCATAGCGGCAGGCTGTTTAATATTAAGCAGCTGCAGCAGCGTCGGTGCAATATCGGCCAAAATGCCGTTATGCAGCTTGTGCTGCTCCTTGCTTACTAAAATAAACGGTACAGGGTTAGTAGTGTGCGCGGTGTTCGGCGAACCATCGCTTTCGGCCATCTTCTCCAAGTTGCCGTGGTCCGCGGTAATGCACACGCTGCCGCCAAGTGACAGCACCTTACGTACAATGCGGCCGGCACAATCATCCACCTTTTCCATAGCGGTAATAGCAGCACTGAGCACACCGGTATGGCCAACCATATCCGGATTAGCAAAGTTCAGGATAATCGCATCAAATTTATCCTTATCCAGCTCTGTAAGCAGTGCCCGCGTAACCTCTTCGGCGCTCATTTCCGGCTGCAAATCATAGGTTGCAACCTTCGGCGAAGGAATCAGAATACGCTCCTCATTAGCATTCGGAGCTTCCACACCACCGTTGAAGAAGAATGTTACATGCGCATATTTTTCGGTTTCCGCAATGCGTAGCTGGTGCAGTCCATGCTGTGCCAACACCTCACCCAAGGTATCGTTAATTTCCTCCGGAGGAAAGGCTACCGGTGCGGTAATCGTAGCATCATACTGCGTCATGCACACATAGTTTACAGGGCGTGCTCCCTCAGGACGTGCAAAATATTGGAAATCCTCATCATGCAGCGCACGGGTAATTTCACGCGCTCTATCAGGACGGAAGTTGAAGAAAATCACACCGTCACCGGCAGTGATTTTGCCGTCTACGCCGTCAACAGTGAAGGGTTCGACAAACTCATCCGTTACGCCTGCGGCATAGGATGCCTCTACGCCGGCAGCAGCGCTTGCAGCTTTACCGCCCTCGCCCAGCACCAGTGCTTTATAGGCACGCTCCACGCGCTCCCAGCGCTTGTCGCGGTCCATTGCGTAATAGCGTCCGCTGACGGTAGCAATCTTGCCTACGCCAATCTGCGCCATACCATCTTCCAGCTCATGGATATATTCCAGCGCTGTTTTCGGACCGACATCACGTCCGTCGAGGAAAGCATGCACATAAACATCGGTCAGGCCTTTAACCTTCGCCATGCAGATAAGTGCCAGAAGATGCTCAATGTGGCTATGGACGCCGCCGTCGGATAACAGTCCCAGAAGATGCAGTGCCTTGCCTGCCTGCTTCGTTTCGTCCATTACCCTGCTGAGCTCTTTGTTCTTATACAAATCGCCATCCTCAATCGCCTTGTCAATGCGTGTCAGGCTTTGGTAGATAATGCGGCCGGCACCGATATTCAGATGACCTACCTCCGAATTACCGATTTGGCCTGCCGGCAGACCGACAGCCTTGCCGCTGGCTTCCAAGGTTGTATGAGGATAATTTGCAAAATAACTGTCCAGGTTAGGAGTTTTTGCCATAGCCGCAGCATTGGTTTTATCTGCAGGAGCAATGCCCCAACCATCAAGAATCATTAGTAAAACTGGTTTTTTCATTATCAAATTCCTAAAGACGAAGGAGAAAGCAACAGGTGCTTTCTCCGAGGTCTTATTAAAAGCTTCTTACGATTGCGGCAAAGGTGTCAGCCTTCAGGCTTGCACCGCCTACCAGTACACCGTCAATACCGCTGAGGTTGAAGGAAGCAGCGTTCTTTTCATTAACACTGCCGCCGTAAAGAATACGAACCTTGCGGGCAATATCAGGTGTAAAGATTTTGCCTATTTTTTCACGAATCAGAGTGCATACTTCCAAAGCATCCTCCGGAGTAGCAGCCTTACCGCTGCCGATAGCCCAGATAGGCTCATAAGCAACAACAAGGTTTTCTGCATCCTCTGCAGAAATTACACGCAGAGCGCTCTTCAGCTGCATATTGATTTTGCGGGCAGTTTTACCTGCTTCACGCTCAGCCAGATTTTCACCAACGCACAGCATCGGCTTCAGACCGTTGCGGTAAGCGGCAATAATCTTGCTGGCAACAATTTTTTCGTTCTCACCGAAAATGGTACGGCGTTCGCTGTGACCAACGAGAACATATTCAGCGCAGATATCGGCAATCATCGCACCGGAAACAGCGCCGGTGAAGGCACCCTTGTCTTCCCAATGCAAATCCTGTGCGCCGTAGCCTACGTGCTTGCCATCGATAGCATCCGCAACAGTTTCCAGTGCGGTGAACGGCGGGAAAATAACAACCTCGTTTAAGGTACCGTTAGTTTCCATAACAATATCCTCAGCAAGCTCTACAGCCTCGCTTACGGTTTTGTGCATTTTCCAGTTGCCGGCAATCATTTTGCGGCGCAGGTCATCCAGCGCAGCAACGCCGGGCAGTACCTTGCCTTCCAGATATTCCAGAGAAGCACCGCCACCGGTGGAAATGTGGGTAATGCGTTTAGCCAGGCCCAGCTTTTCGATAGCAGCAACGCTGTCGCCGCCGCCGACAATGCTGGTAGCACGGCTCTTAGCTACAGCCTTCGCTACAGCCTCGGTGCCCTTGCAGAACGCATCCATTTCAAAAACGCCCATCGGTCCGTTCCAGACAATCATCTTAGCGTCAGCCAGAGCTTCCGCATAAGCCTTGCTGGTTTCCGCACCGATATCCAGAGCCATATAAGCCTGATTCAGGTTTTTCACCTTTTCTGTTACATGCTCAGCGTCGGGAGCAAATACAGCAGCCATTACCAAATCGGTAGGTAGCAGCATATTTACTTTATTTTTCTTAGCCTTAGCCAGAAGCTCTTTAGCCAGGTCCAGCTTATCCTCTTCTACCAGGGACTTGCCCATTTTGTAGCCCTGTGCAGCCAGGAAGGTGTTAGCCATACCGCCGCCGATGAGCAGGGTATCAACCTTATCGAGCAGATTGCTGATAACGCCGATTTTGTCGCTTACCTTAGCACCGCCGATAATAGCAACGAAAGGATGCAGCGGATTGGTTACAGCCTGACCTACATACTGGATTTCCTTTTCCAGCAGGAAGCCTGCAGCTGCAGGCAGGAAGTGAGTTACGCCTTCTACAGAAGCGTGTGCGCGGTGAGATACACCGAAGCCGTCATTGACATACAGGTCTGCCAAAGAAGCCAGCTTCTCGGCAAATTCCATGTCGTTCTTTTCCTCTTCCTTATGGAAACGCAGGTTTTCCAGCAGCAGGATGTGGCCTGGTTTCAGCTTGCTGGCAGCAGCCTGTGCAGCTTCACCTACGCAGTCCGGAGCAAACAGAATCTCTTTGCCCAGCAGCTTGCCCAAATGCTTAGCTACGGGAGCCAAAGACAATTCCGGCTTAACCTGTCCTTTAGGACGGCCGAGATGTGCCATTAAAATAACAGCAGCCTTTTGCTCCAGCAGATATTGAATGGTCGGTAGAGATGCGGTGATACGGGTATCATCGGTAATCTCGCCTTTATCATTCAGAGGAACGTTAAAATCTACGCGTACCAGTACTTTTTTACCGGCAACGTCTAAATCACGTACAGTTTTTTTATCCACGGATAAGAATCTCCTTTATTACAGACCTTTTTTAGCAATATAAGCAGCCAGGTCAACTACACGGTTGGAATAACCCCATTCATTGTCGTACCAGCTTACAACCTTAGCCATACGAGGGCCAACCATCATGGTGGACAGGCCGTCGATGATGGAGCTCAGCGGGCAGCCGTTGTAATCGCGGGATACCAGCGGTTCGTCGCTGTAGCCCATAATACCTTTGAGCTCGCCTTCAGCAGCTTCCTTCAGCACTGCATTGATTTCTTCGGCAGTGGTGTCTTTTTGCAGCAGAACGGTCAGGTCGGTGATGGAAACGTTCGGGGTTGGAACGCGCATTGCGAAGCCGTTCAGTTTGCCCTTCAGTTCCGGCAGAACCAGAGCAACTGCTTTTGCAGCACCGGTAGTAGTCGGGATGATGGAGCAAGCAGCAGCGCGGGCACGGCGCAGGTCTTTATGCGGCAGGTCCAGGATTCTCTGGTCATTAGTGTAGGAGTGAACAGTGGTCATCAGACCGCTTTCAATACCGAATTTGTTCAGAAGTACTTTGGTGAACGGAGCCAGGCAGTTGGTGGTGCAGGAAGCGTTGGAAATGATGTTGTGTTTTGCAGGATCATATTTGTCTTCGTTAACACCCATAACGATGGTAATGTCTTCGCCTTTTGCAGGAGCGGAGATGATAACCTTTTTAACAGTGTCATGCAGGTGAGCAGCAGCCTTTTCGCCTTCAGTAAAACGACCGGTGGATTCTACAACGATTTCAGCACCAGCTTCGCCCCAAGGAATCTTTGCCGGATCCATGCAGGAGAATACTTCGATTTTGTGACCATCAACAATAATGAAGTTGCCTTCGATGCTGATTTCATGATTGAAAATGCCATGGATAGAATCATATTTCAGCAGGTGAGCCAGAGTCTTGACGTCGCCAAGATCGTTTATTGCAACAACCTCAACCTCAGGATTGTTGAATGCAACACGGAAAACCTCGCGGCCGATACGGCCAAAACCATTAATACCTACTTTTGTCATAATAATTTCCTCCTTAATTCTGAGAGAATCTAAATTTTGCACAAATGTGCTCAGTAACAAATTAATACTTTAAGAGCTTCGCTTGTTTATTGCTCTTTAGCCATTTTGAGAATCTCATGCGCTGCAGCCTCATCGGTAATCAAAATATCCTGTCTGGAAGCACGAATAACCGATAAAATTGCGGCAGCCTTCGATTTACCTCCGGCAATACCGATAATTGTGCCGATGTGCTGCAAATCCTGCAGCATCAGGCCGGCATTATTGGTCATATAAACCTGTCTGCCGTCCAAAGCGCAATACTGGCCAAAGGCCTCGCCTACAGCACCGTCCGCCTCCAGCTTGGCAATTACCTCACTGCCTAAGCGTCTGTGTCTTGCCATAACACTGGCACGTCCTACACCGTGGACAAGAATGTCTGCCTGCTTGATAATATCAACGACAGCGCGTACACCGATATCCTCTTTAAGAATACTGTTTAAAATATCCTCGCTTACACAGTCGGGAACATAAAGCTGGCGGTAAGATGCTCCGAGCTTTTGCGCTAGGACAGTTGCAATCGTATTGGCCTGCAATTCTACATTATCACCCAAGCCGCCGCGGGCCGGTACTACCACCGTATTAGGCTGCGAGCCGGAAACATTGGCTGCCATAGCCGCCATAGTAGTTCCGCCGCTGACAGCAACGATATGCTTATTGCCATCGCTCAGCAGCTTGCTGAGGATATGCGCTGCGGTACGGCCGATTTCGCGTTTGACAACGTCCTCCTGGTCAGAGTCACCGGGGAGAATGACAACCTTGCCAATTTTCAGCGTATCACTGAGAGCATTTTCCAAAAACGAAATATCCTGCAGCTTGCGTACATAATCCGCCAGCTCCTTAAGAATATCCGCACCCTCATCAGTAACACTCATGCCGCTGGAGGAAAAATCCAACAGGCCGCTTTTCTTGAGAAAATCAACCTGAGCACGCAGCACTCTTTCGCTCAGTCCCAGTCTTGCAGCCAGAGCACGCCTGCCTATCGGCGCTTCGTGGCTCACCTGACGCAGAATCTGATAACGCTGTACGAGCAGATCTGTCAGCTCCGGCACAATTTTCTTTTGCAGATTAATAATACTATCCATAACCAGTTACATCCCTTGACGTGTTTTGTCCCTCGTGGTACTTTTCGTGTCCCACAGATTCAATACAAATAAGTGAATTATTTGTCTATAGCTCATTATAGCATACTCTAATTAAGAAATAAAGTGCTGTATTAGTGTTTATCGAAAAAATTTTGTTAAAACAGCTCTTCGATTAGCCTTGGTTAACTTATACTGCCTAAAAAGATTTTTTATCTTCTTAAGTATACTACGTGCGCAAAAAAAGAGCTGCCGCATTACGCAACAGCTCAAAATCTTTTTATCTGTTATTTACTGTTTCGGGATACATATCATGCATAAAAAGACGCTTCTTCGCAGCCTGCTCCCATTCGGTTCCCGGCTTGCCGTAGTTGGCATACGGATCGATGGACAGACCGCCGCGCGGCAGGAATTTGCCCCAAACCTCAATATATTTAGGCTCCATCAGTTTAATAAGGTCCTTCATAATGATGTTCACGCAATCCTCATGGAAATCACCGTGATTACGGAAGCTGAACAGGTACAGCTTCAGAGATTTGCTTTCTACCAGACGTTCATCCGGAACATAAGAAATGTAGATGGTCGCAAAATCAGGCTGTCCTGTCATCGGACACAGGCTGGTAAATTCCGGGCAGTTAAATTTAACCCAGTAATCATTTTGCGGGTGCTTATTTGGGAAGGATTCCAAAACCTCCGGCGCATAATCGCTTTTATAAGCAGTTTTATTGCCTAACAGGCTTACGCCCTGCAATTCTTCTTTACTTCTGCCACTTGTCATTATTGCTTACCTCCATCAAATGCAAACAGCTTGCCTGCTCCCACACGTTCCAAAGCGGTAACCAGCATTACACTCGCAATACCGCAGATGCACTGACCAATCAGCAGACTGCTTGCCAGTACCAGATAAGGAATATCCAACAGAACGCTCAGCCATACAGGAACACCAAGTCCCGGTACAAAGGTTACTGCTGCCCAGATAATCCAGTTGCCGCAGCCACGACGCTTAGCCAAAACAATAATACCGGTTGTTACAATTCCTACAATAAAGCCGCCGATAATATCCGGCAGACCAAGACCGCCCATCACCGTATTGCTGACAACGTTTGCCAAGCCAAACGGCAGCACCAGAAACGGGAAAATTGCACTTAAGCCATACAACGCAGTAGCAATACGAATCTGATACTGACCAAAGGCAAAGCTTTGGGTGCACATCATCACAACAATATATAAAGCAATGCACAACGCGGAAAATACTAATTTTTGGTTACTTAAGCTCTTCATTATCATTACCTCCTCAAGCTTCTACTAAGGGATCAACAACACCGTTGGCAGCAAAGGCAGCCTCACGGTCAATACAGGTACCGCACTTGTGACATGGCTTTTCGCCACCGTCATAACAGCTCCATGTAAGCTCATAGGGAACGCCAAGACGCAGGCCCTCGGCAACAATATCCTTCTTTGTTTTGTCAACAAAGGGAGCAACCAGACGCACCTTGCGTCCACTTCCCAGATATACTGCCAAATTCATCGACTCATTAAATTCAACACTGCAATCAGGATAAGCATTGCCTGCAGCATCATCGGCATGAGGACCATAGTAAATCTCATTGCATTCATATTCCAGGGCAATGCTTGCCGCAGCAGACAGGAATAAACCATTGCGGAACGGCACATAAGTGCTTACAGGCTCACCCTTGCTTTCCTTCAGCTGCTCTGCATAGGATGCGTGCGGAACACTTTCTTCCGAGCCCTGCAGCAGAGAGCATTTGCTGTGAGCGAAAATCTTCGACAAATCCATATGCAGCAGCTCTACATGATAATAATCGGTAATAGCCTGCGCTGCTGCAAGCTCCTTGGCATGCTTCTGACCATAGGACATTGACAAGGCCAGAACATTATCGCCGTATTTTTCTTTTGCCAGTGCCAGACAGGTTGAGCTGTCTACGCCACCGCTTAATAATACTAAAACCTTCATTTTTCCTCCCAATTAATGAGCGGGCAAAGTCCACAAAATATAAAAGGATTCCGTCATCTACAGACGAAATCCTTGCATACATAAAAAATACCGGCCGGCGCCAGTACATCGCCCGTAGTTTTATTTATAGACAGGATGGTTACGAACTGTCTGTTATGAACTTCTAGGATATTATACAGCATATCGCGCTATTTGTCCAGCATAAGAAAATAGCATAATCAAAAACAGACACCGCCGACATACTTAAAGCATATCGAGGTGTCTGTCTTAAAAGCGTTATAGCTTATCTATTATTATACAATCGCTTTATCAGGCTTTACAAAGAACCAGGCAATAGCACCGCAGATACCGGTTACAGCAGTTGCTGCCAAAGCAGCCTGCCAGCCATAGTTTGTTGCAAACCAGGCAGTAACGGTCGGAGCCAAAACGCCGCCAATATTGCCCCAAAAGTTCATCCATCCTGATACGGAACCGGCAAATTTACCGCCCATACTGATAACGCTGGACCAGGAAGCACTCATGGTCAGACCGAGAGAACCTAAGGATACGGAAAGCCAGAGAACATTCATCATCGGATCAGCAGTACGGGTGGAAACGTACAATGCACCTGCACACAGCAGAATGCCAGCAGCACCGGTTGCAGTCTTAACCATATTCTGAGACATGCCGCTACGCAACAGCTTGTCGGAATAGTGACCGCAAAGAGTTACTACAGCCATCAGAGAAATCCAGGGAGCAGCTGCCCAGATACCCATTTTAGCTAAGGAGAATTTGTGCACCTCCATGAGGTACATCGGCAGCCATGCCAGGAATACGTACATAATGTAGTCGGTAATCAGGAACTGAATGCCCAAAGCCCAGAATTGGGAAGAACGCAACAACTTGCCCCACGGAGCAATCTGCTTTTCACCGGTTGCTTCCACACGACCTTCGTTGATGTGAGCCAATTCTGCTTCATTAACGTAGGGACTATCCTTAGGATCATCAGTAACATATTTATGCCATGCCCAAGCCAACAGCAGACCAACTACACCGAAGCTGAGGAATACATGATGCCAACCAAAGGTTGTCATCAGCCATACTACAACAGCAGGACCGACTACAGGACCAAAGAAGCAACCATTAAGAATAAAGGAGCTTGCCTTACCCTTTTCGTCTTTATTAAACCATTTGTGCTCCGCCATAGCGAACGCAGGATAAATAGGTGCTTCGCCCAAGCCAAACATCAAACGGACAATTGCAAAGGTATACTTACCGCTTGCCACAGCAGTCAAGGCAGTAAATACAGACCACCAGCCGCAGGCGATAGAACCAGTAAAGCGATGGCCGAATTTTTCAGCCAGCATACCACCGGGAACCTGCATCAAAGCATAACCGGCGAAAAAGAAGGATTGAATGAGACCCATATCAATTTTAGTAAAGCCAAATTCCTTCATGATTACGGGTGTTGCAACAGAAAGGTTAACGCGGTCCATGTAGGATACAAAGCTGATAGCAAAAATCAGCCACGCTACCTTCCATCTAAAGTTTGTCATTTTCATAGTTTTCTTTCCCTTCATAAAAAACAAATTCTGTTCTTTTATATATATTCTGCCGAACAGTTAACAATAATGATACTATTTCTTCTCAAAACTGTCAATGTTTTTCGCTCGTTTGATTTATGCGAATATTCGTCTACTGTATAAGGATGTTTGGATTTTATAAGGGAATCGAAGAAATGCGTCGTAATAGTATATTGCAGCAATGTAAATCGAAGAAGCGAGTCCGCAGGACGACGCTGATTGGCTGTCACACATAGAACTCTGGTAAATTGAGCGAGGGGTATATCGTGCAAGGAATAGCAATTTTAGCAAATGAGTGTCTGGAATCATAGAAGTGTTGCATTCTTGCGTGCGCATCCAAGAAGCTAGTCCACAGGACGACGCTGATTGGCTGTCACACATAGAACTCTGGTAAATTGAGCGAGAGGTATATCGTGTAGGGAATAGCAATTTTAGCAAATGAGCATTTGGAACCATAGAAGTGTCGCAATTGTT
>OCRP01000502.1_pt1 | contig 36964 bp, 36 predicted proteins | sample 1538871 | NCBI WGS metagenome assembly OCRP01 (sample SAMN04571731, study PRJEB22368) | human gut metagenome | biome: human gut; material: stool | host: Homo sapiens | place: Luxembourg | collected 2012-09-20 | reverse complement strand
TCCAGCAAATTTCCTGCATTTTCTGCATCAAAATGTTTGCAAAACTCGTCTATAATACAAAATAATTCTGTAACTTTGTAATCGGTAGTCATATTATATATTTTTGTAACTAATTGATTTTCACCTATAAAGGTACAAAATATTTATGAGACTACCAACTTTTTTATAAACTATTTCTTATCCCGAACTGGGGTAGATATTGCCAAACTTAATTCCATCAAACTCGTATGTGGAGTCATGAAGGAAAACTACTTTTTTAGGTAAAAGCGAAATAGTCTGCTCTAAGCTGTCTTCCAAGAACAGCTCATGATTACCTGCGACAAAAATATAAAGTTTGGCCGGATGGCTTAACAACCAGGAAAAGAAGTTCTCCATGCCATCCTTGCCAAAGCCAGACACTACATCGCCAGCACAAAGCAGGATGTCTGCTTCTTCAGGGATATGAAGCCGCTTGTGCATTCCATGAGAGTCAGAGAATGCAAAAATTCGATGTTCCTTATAGTTAAATAGCATTGATCTAATCTTATAAAGTTAATACTTCAATGGTGAATCTGGGCAGAATCTCTTCCGTCCGCATTTTTTGCATTGGCTTCCATTCCATACGAAGTCAAACTGGTTGATGGCTTGCTCCACAAAGGAAGGGGCATTGGTCAGGACACCGGCCTCGAAATTTCTGTTTCTCTCCCCCTTCATGCCGAGGCCTGCACCTGTGAGGTTGGCTGACCCAACATAGGCAGTCTCCAAGTCAAAGATGACCATCTTGAAATGTACCCTTGGGCACAAGACTCTCTCCAATCGTTTGGCAAGAATCGAATAATCATCAAAGTCCTTGCGGAAATTAGGGCCAGGCTCCTTGGCATGGATTAACCGAACCTCCACTCCACGCTCAATTAATCGAGAGATGACTTTGAGAAAGGGAACGGTCATGGAACTGCTTTTTACATACAAGTCCTTGATGTCTGCAGTCCCTATCCAAAGATGATGTTTCACGTTCGCTATCTTGGCGATGACATCAGTATAGTGGGCACCATTGCTTATGTATTTATAATACGTAGTTTCTGACATTTTATTTCATTTTTTAAGTGATACGAGACCTGTTTTCTAATTTTTCCTGGAACACTTTATAAACATCAAACCATACAACATGTCAAGCAGCTTGATTTTATCATCTGAAGATATGGGTAAGCCGGCAATGTCCTCTGGCTCGAAGCTGACGGATGAGACTTCATTTTTTAGCTCTAGTAAGAGCATATCCATTCGTTTCTCCAAGTATTGTTTCAACCAAGAGAGTTCGTCAAAATCACAAGTTGGAATTTTGATGTTTGATACACATTTTTGTTTCTTATCACCTGTCACTGAGTACAAATTCGCAAACCATATATCGCCAAAGCCAACACTCAAACTGAGTTCTATGCTATATGTCTTTCCCATATAGGAAAAAACAGTCTCACTTTGAGCTTCATCACCTGTGTCAAAGTCAACCCATTGATTCATCTTCATATGCTTGAATGATTAACAATAGTTGTTCTTCACTTGTGCCCAATGTCTCCTGTACAAGATCCACCTTTGTTCTGTCCATAAATGATTGTGACACAGACATAAGTTGAACCAGTTCTCCCATCTGCAAAGGATATTTTACAGAGGTGACGATTCGCATAGACACCTTATTATATTTTGCCCAATCCACCAGGGTGTATTGCCTAAAAGATCGGCAGATAGCCTCTGCCCTGCTTTCTCCTTTCATTGGAAAGGAATAGATACGGCGTTTTACCGATATTCCGTGTTTAGTTTGTTCCATTATTTCTTATTACTTTACATCTATGACACAAAGGTAGTCTGAAAATGGGAAAAATTACTGCACACCTGAAAAATATTTTAGGTGTGACAACATTTTACACAGGAAATATGTACCTTTGCCACAAAATAAATATACAATGGAAAAGAAAGAGATAAAGCTACAAATGAAGGAAAGTATGTTTTTCACCAAATACGACGAAATGATAGCGTTCTTGCTAAAATAATTGGCAACTGTGCAACATTATTTCTCACTTTTTCATTATCTTTGTGCCAAATTTTAAAAGTTATAGAATATGGCTATCAATCAGTTGAACAAATATGTCTGGCTCGTGGAAACCATCCACAGGGCAAGGAACAGGGGTGGCATCACCCTGAAGGAGATTCAAAACAGGTGGTTGGACTCTGATCTGAGCGAGGGAACGGAACTTTCTCGCCGTACCTTCATCAATAATCTCCATGCCGTCGAAGAACTGTTTGGGATTACCATCGAATGTGGCAGCGGATTCCGCTATCACATTGAGTATGGTGACTGTTTCGAGGAAGGAAGCGCCAGAAACTGGTTGCTCAACGCCTTCTCGCTCAATGCTATGGTAGGTAACAGCCGCAAGCTCAAGGAGAGGGTACTCCTGGAAGACATGCCATCGGGCAGGAATTATCTTCAAGACATCATCAAGGCCATGCGTGACAACCGTGTCATCTTTATATCTTACTACAGCTACAACACCGAGGAGTATCATGAATTTGATATTCATCCTTATTTCTTGAAAACTTTCAAGAAACGTTGGTATGTAGTCGCATATAGTCCTGGCACAAACGATATCCGCTGCTATGCACTGGACCGCATGGAGAATGTTATGATCTCAGACAAAGTGTTCAAGATGCCTAAGGACTTGGAACCGGCTGATTACTTCAAAGATTGCTTTGGTATCATCAACAACAAAGATTCTGAGGTCCAGAAAGTTGTACTCAAAGTGGATGCCTTTCAAAGTAACTATATACGCAACCTGCCTCTCCATGACTCTCAAAAGGAGACAAAGCGAACTGACGAATACTCTATCTTTGAGTATCACCTGAAACCAGAGTTTGATTTCGAACAGGAGATTTTTTCGAACATGGATACCATGGAAGTGTTGGAACCTCTATGGCTAAGAGAAGAGGTGAAGGAAAGAATAAAAAATCTTGCAAGTAAGTATCTTTGAAAGGCAACCCATCAATGTTCTTTTGTCAAGGGACTAAATATCCAGTCCCTTGACACAATCTATAGCTTCGTCAAACATTCTTGAGAAATCATTTAAAGTTTTACCGTTCAGCAAGTCTTTTATCCCAGAGGCATTATCCCAATATTGATTTTCATTAAAATCCTTCCAAATCCAACATTGATTATTGACATCTTTTGTGGAATAGTTTTTTTGAACTTTTTCCCAGTCTTTTACATCTTCACGCTTGACACCATCTTCATCTTTTGTTCGAAAGCCAAAGATCAAACGCCCTAAGCCTCTATGTTCAAACTCAAAAGCAAGTTTAAGATATTTCCATTGGGGATTATAAAATGAGAGGCCTGCATATGATGTTTCCATCCAATTCTCTGTACAACCATCTCCCATACTCTGTCTAAATTATTGTAGAAGTTATTATTTTTGCCAATGAAAATGACTACGCAAACACTCTTTGTACATTAGGGCACGACGATTCATGTTGTTCATCTCTTTTTCTGGATACCAGTAAAAAAAAGCCATGAAAAGCATCACCATAAGGATATAGACCGCAATAAATTTTAGGGCACCATAAAACAAACGTTTCATTTGACCGATCACTCCTTCGAAATCTAAAAATATGTACTTCTTCATTTTTATCTGTTTTTTGGGTAGTTAAAATTTAACTTGTCTCTTAGAATGAGATTTACATGACGTTTGCATGTGTATAATAACACAGCATTAATATATCTGATTTTTTCTATGATGGAAAGACATCTGAAGTCCGTGCCTCCCAAGATGCTTCTCAAATAAGATTTATTTTTCATATGTGACAATATTTATAGGGTGAAACCGATTTATCCATAATCATATTTTATAATTCTGGCGCAAATATAGTCCATATCTGTGTAAGTTCGTTTCACACATAAGAAGTTTTTCATGCGTCATACGCAAAGATTTATACATGTCACGTTCGTTAAAACGGATGGCAAGCTACAAACAGCTCGCCAACCGTTTTTTGTTGAAACTTTTTGCTACAATCACAATAAAGCTATAACTTTGCAATCCGAAAAATATTAAGGGGTAAAAAGATTATGGATTTCAATTTCATCTGGACCATTTGGTCCCTTCTTCCTCCAGTCGTGGCCATTGCACTGGCTCTGAAGACCAAGGAGGTATATTCATCGTTGTTCATAGGCATTGTGCTCGGCGCTATATTATATAGTATGTCAATGGGCACTGGTCTTGAAGGTTTCTTGACTCATCTGTTCAACGACACCGTCGGAACGGGAACTGACGCCAAGCAGTATGGCCTTATTTCCTGCCTGTCCGACCCGTGGAATGTGGGTATCATAGTGTTCCTCGTCGTTTTGGGTTCTATCGTGTCGCTCATGAACAAGGCTGGCGGATCGGCGGCTTTCGGACGCTGGGCTTCCAAACACATAAAGACAAAGATAGGTGCGCAGATTGCAACTATCATTCTCGGTCTACTCATCTTCATAGACGATTATTTCAACTGCCTCACCGTAGGTTCGGTGATGCGTCCGATAACAGTGCGCCATGGCGTGACAAAAGAAAAACTTGCTTACCTTATCGACTCCACCGCAGCTCCGGTCTGCATCATATCCCCCATATCAAGTTGGGCGGCAGCCGTGTCGGGTTTTGTATCGGGCGGTGAGAATGGTCTGGCGTTGTTCTGCCAGGCTATACCATTCAATTTCTACGCATTCTTCACAATCATCTTCATATTTATGATTGTGTTGTCGGGATTCGACTTCAAGGCAATGAGCAAATACGACGTACGTCTGCAGGAATGGTACGAGCGCACTGGCGGTCAAGTGGACGAGGTGATTGATACCAAGCTGCAAGTAGTAGAACATGGCGTCGGTGCAAAGCAAGACAGCAAGAAGCATGCATCGACAAACGGTTCGGTTGCCGACCTTGTAGTGCCTATTCTTATGCTCATCGTGTTTTGCATGGCTGGAATGGTTTACTCTGGTGGCTATTTCGACGCAACAAGCACTTGCTACCACAACTTTGTAGATGCGTTTGCTGCAAGCAACGCTTCTGTCGGACTGGTTATCGGTTCACTTGCAGCGTTGCTTCTCACGATAGCGATGTTCGTAGCACGCCGCACACTGAAGTTCGACAATGCCATGAGCTGTATTATCAAAGGTTTTGAAGCAATGGTTCCTGCCATACTGATTCTTACCCTTGCATGGACACTGAAAAGTATGACCGACTCTCTTGGAGCTGCCGAATATGTATCGGGCGTTGTGGCAAGCACTGCCTCAGGACTGCAGATGCTTCTACCGGCAATTATATTCATCGTTGCAGCGTTGCTTGCCTTTGCCACAGGTACCTCTTGGGGAACATTCGGCATACTTATCCCTATCTGTATCGCCGTATTCCCTGCTGCCGCACCGCTCCGCATCATCTCCATCTCTGCTTGCATGGCAGGTGCTGTCTGCGGCGACCATGTGTCTCCTATATCCGACACCACCATCATGGCATCGGCAGGTGCCGAATGCAAGCACGTTCACCATGTATCATCGCAGTTGCCATACGCCATGACAGTAGCCACCGTGTCGTTCCTGACATTCATCGTAGCTGGTTTCACACAGCAACTCGGCATCATTGCCAGTGCTGCCATTTCCTGGGTTTTAGGCATAGCATTGCTTTTCTCTGCATTATGGGTACTGAGAAGAATCAGTAGATGAAAAGATCTACCATATTTTCCTGTTTTCGGCATAACTAATAGTATGAAAACAGAATAGAGACTGGGAGATGGTTGGAAGATAACTGTAAAACAGAGGTTATCTTCTTTCCATTTCCCTTCCAATTTTTGTTTCGTTACAGATGCAAAAGCCTTGGCTTGTTACAATACATCCATTTCTTCTTTTATAGTTGTTGTCAGTCAAATGAACGCATTGTCTTGACGAATGCAGGTCTTACCATGCCGAGAATCTCTATAGCCTTGTCAAGGCAGGTCTTCAGGTTTTCTTCGCCATTGTAATAGAACTCACAGCTTGCCGATACATTCTTCAAGGTCTGGTCTATATATAACTTGGCAAGTTTTATCTCACGAGTCATCTTGTTGCAGGCTGCGAGAACTTTTGTCTCTTCCCCTTCGTCAATCTCATACATTTGAGGATAAACAACAATGAGATAGTCTTCATCGTCGCTATTTGCGTTCATTACATAGAACGTTTTCATCTGATAGCGGATAAAAATGTCGCCTTCTTCATCAATCTGTGGCTTGAAGCCAAGAGACTGTAGTATAGAAACCACCTTTTCCTGTTTTGTCATAATATTTGCTGTTTAGTCGTTATTATCGTCATCTGAACCATTATCACTCTCACCATTGTCTATCTTGTCGATAGCGTCACGCGCGAACATCAGAGCAGCGGCAAGGTGAAGAATCATATGACGGATCACCTCCTCCAGATCTTCGTTGCCAAGAAGGTCACGTTCGTAGAATAGCCAGAGCCCCTTGCCAAGGGTGTATGCCTTGACGTATTTAAGGGTGGAGTTGATTTTCTCTTTAAGTGCTTCATAGTTTTCCTTGTTGTCATCCTCCAGGTCGTAAATGCCTGGAACAGAGATGTTGAGAAAATCCTCATCGTCTTCATTGTACATATAGAGAAAGTTGATACCCTCGTAAAAAAAGTGATAACCCAACGATTCGTTGTCTTCTAAGTTAAAGCCCAAGTTGTCAAAGGCTTCTAAAATTTTTTCTTTCATCTGATTAATTTTTTATGGTTACTATTATTGTTATCTAAACCCTATAGTTATAGGTTTGAGCCCTTTGTCCTTTGGTGAGAACTCGCTCCTTACCAGCTCATATTCCCGAAGTGATCTGGCTGTAACAGATGGACTTCTGGTCGCTATGATCTCTTCCAGAACATCCTGCGTGATGCCGTATTTCTTTCCGTCCGGATCCTTGATTGTTTCGTTGAACTTCTTGCGGGCTGCTGACTTGACAATATAGCTGATGTCGGAACAGTTGTAGCCGTTGGTCAACTCTGAAAGGTGGGTCATATCAATGTTTCCTTCCGTAGGTAGTTTAGAGAGTGCCAGAGCAAACAGGCTCTTGCGTGCTTCCATGTCTGGCATGTCGATATAGACCATTTCGTCAATACGCCCGGTTCTCAGCACCGCCTTGTCTATTCGCTCAGGATGATTGGTGGCAGCAAGAACATAGACACCTTTGTCGGAGGCGTTGTTGAGCATACAGAGAAACTCATTGACCTCGCTGTCATAATGTTGGTTACCTTCTTCACCCGAACGTCGTGGCACCATTGCATCAAACTCATCAAAGAAGAGTAGGGTGGGAGCGTTTTTCTCTGCATCCTTGAACACCTCTCCAATCTTCTGCTGTGTGCCGTGAACCCAAGTGCAGGCAAGGTCATCGGGAACTATCTTTACGAAATTGATGCCTATCTCCTCTGCCATCTTCTCCGCAAAGAAGGTCTTTCCGCATCCTGCAGGGCCATAAAACAGCATAGACGGAGGCTTGATGCCATAGGTCTCTGCACATTCACGATTTCGGAGCACGTTGATGAAACCTTCTGTTACCCTCTGCTTCAACTCGTTCATGCCGGCAACATCGTCGAAGCCATTGCCTTTCTTCTTTACAGAAGAGGTCTTCTGCTCAACAGCTTCCTTGGCAACTTTCTTGACTCGCTTTTCTGCTGTTTCAGTAGGCTTCTGTCCGCTGATGCGACGTAGCCAGTCTTTTTCTTCTTCTGTTGTGTTCATATTCGTTTCTCCTTGTTTCGTTTGTTCTGTTTCTATAAAGAAAGATAGACAGAAGCACTATCTTCTATCATCATTTCTTTACACCTTGTGAGTTGGTGGATTATTTCTCCACAGGTCTATCATTCGCTTACATCCTTCTACGATATGCGAGGCAACACTTCGGTATATAGCATCAGACTGATAGTGTGGATCCATAACGGCAGTCTCTGTGCCAAATGCCAGCTTATTGAACATTACAATCCTGTCCCAATGCGTATAGTCAAGCACTTTGGTAATGGCATTGCGGTGTTCTGTATCAAAGATGACAATGCTGTCTGCCTCGTACAAATCATCACGCGTGATAGGGGTAGTCTTACCTTTAAGGTCATAACCCAGTTCGCTGGCAATTCGTACCATATTAGCGTCACGAGGGTTTTCTCCCCAGTCCAATGTTCCACGAGAGAACACTTCAATATTGTCCATCCCATCTTGTTCGAGCAACGTCTTGATTACACACTCGGCAAATGGACTTCTACAGGCATTGCCTGTGCAGACAAAGCAAATGGTATATTTCTGTTCCATGATTAATCTTGTTATGAGGTTATTACTTTTTATTATTTCTCTTGCTTTGCTCGTTAATGACTTGCTTTCTTCGCTTTAACTCCTTGATGGACATGGGTTCCTTGCCTTCTCTCTCCGTGAGCTTGTCATAGAAGGCATTAAGCACTCGCAATATCTTTGATGTGTCGTGTCCGCTTTCCCTAAGGTAGCCACGCAGAGTCGGCGGTTCCATTCCCTTGTCTGCACCATAGAACACCCAATATGTGCAGAGAGCGATGTCAGTACGGTGCAACCCCATGGCACAAGCGATATAGAAACCGCCCCTGTCTATGCGTTCACAAAACTCTGTAAACAAAGACACCATACTTTCAACGACATCGGCACGGTTATCAACAGGGTAGTAGAAATACTCCATGCCATACTCTTCACAAAGGTTCTGCATACGTTGGTTCATGCTGTCATTGCGTAGGTCGATGATGGTATGAACCCCTGCGTCCTTGATAACAGGCCAGGCATAGCCCTGACCATGTGCTGACATTGTCTTTCCTCGTACCCCACCGTATGCAGAGTGGATATCAGGAATATTGAGATTCAGAATTCTGTTGATGTCCATTACATGATGTTGCATAATAATCCTCTTCCATATCTACTCTACATATAGTTCAACGTCTTCATATCATATTTCCCTTTGTAAAACCCATCAAGGATTTTCTGAAATACATCATCCGTATAGCCAGACCGGTCTGAAAACAAAGGGAATTCCTTCGTCTTTATATTGTGGAACTCATATAAGCTTCCCACAATGTCTCCTATAATACTTCCTATCATAATTTCTCTTTTTTACGTTATACTTTTATGGTATAGAGCGAGAAGAAGTAACCATTCTATCATGAGAACTCCTGCATCTTGCGTTTCCATAATGCCGAAAGTTCGCGTTGCTTGGGCACTAAGTATGACCTTACATAATCAAGAATGTAGTATTCAGAATCCTCATCCTCCGGATCTTCCTCAAAGTCACAAGTTATGGAAAAACATGTTCTTTCAAAATAAGGCTCATACCCGACACTATATCTTATACGCTTGTCCTTCTTGTCCAACTCCTTACAGTACTCGCGAGCTTCATCCACATAAGTGTCATCAATCACCATGGCCACAATCGTTATGCCGAACCGACCGACGTCATGAGAAAAAACTTTCACCAATCCTTGCGGTAAACTCAAAAACACGATTCCCGTACCATCCTCCTTACACAAATCTTTGTTATGCGAAATCTCTTCCTCTACTGCCAACAATGCTGCAAGCGAGACAAAAGAACGTTTACTTCTCATCTCTCTCCTGTATGAACTTCCATAAATCCTGTCTAAAATCAAGGAAGCAACAATGGGTTGAGCCAAGAGAATAATAGCAACTAAAATCATAACATACAATTTAAATTATCATAGTGATTACTTTTGTATGTTTATGAAATATAGAGCATGGAAGTAACCATTTGCTATCAGGAAATTTAATAATGGTCTAATAATCTTTTTGACAATTCCACAATCCAAAGTTCGTCATCATTTTCAAAGTGCTTCAATATTCCTTCTACTTTTTCATTATTGGGGAGTGTTCTTCAGGCTCATATTGTACCGATTGGGTTATAAGCTCTTGAGTCTTGTCTCGATGATCATAGTTTTCTCGTAACTCTGTCAATATACCGCAAAGCTCCTGCTCAGTTAATATTGTTTTGTATGGGTTGCTTTCGCCCTTAGTGTGATATAATGTCATACCACGTGTTGCCATCAAAGCGGTACGGAAACGCTCACTCTGTTCGAACATAGCATTATAGGCATCGCGGACAAGAGCTGTGAACTCTCCGCCCTGTCGGTCTATAGCCTTCCCCTTCCACCATACTATCTGGTCTGTTTGCCATCTTGTCGAAGTCTGTTTCTTTGCATTTCTCCCTTTCATGCTACATATTTGACGCTGTTTGTTTATGTCCTGCTGCTTCAATGATTGGAGAAATCCCTCCATACTGCCGTAGACAACACCGTCAAAACGGAAGCCGTTGCTGCAAAGATTACTCAACACATCTGCTGGATAGGCATTCTTTGACCATATGTCTATGGCTTGCCCTCTCCATATCTGCCACCTTACTCTTATCTTTCTGAATATTGAAGTCATATTCTTCGTTAATTTGTTACAAACAGTAAAACCTCTCGTAGTTGAACCGTGACAAGTCACTTTGCGTGGTGTCCAATGCCTTCAAACGTTCTGGTATCTCATGCAGTGGTGTGCCGTTGTCCAGAAGCCTTCTGAGTTGGGTGAACATGATGCGGTTTGTCCGGTCCATGCTCTCCTTGTCAGTTGTCACACCATACTCTTCAGCTTCACTCATCTCAGATATGATCATGCCAGAGAACAAACCATGCAGCCCTTCCTTCTTGGCAAACTCCACAGCATGACACCATATACCGATGATACCTCCACAATGTTTGCGAAGATAATAGGCTTGCGGATGGCCTACAATTATACCGTCAAAGCCTTCTTCCTCATCGCTCTTGCGAAAGAACAAGCCTTTGTCTGAACCATGACCAAGCAGCATGATACGCTCGCTTGGAGACGTGCGGTGAAGCAGATGTCCCATCTCTTTGTTGGAGCAATCCGCTTCAATCAACCGTGCCTCCAATCCTTCATAGAGTATTGAGAGCATTTCAGTCGTCCTGTCTGTCGGGTGTATCACTAACATAATCATTCCTTTTTTCTTTGTTATTCAATATCCACTCTCGCCACCTCATCCACATTTTTTATCCTACGGATATTGTCGATGGCTTGCTGTAGTTCATTTGAAGAATGTACCTCAAAATCGACAGTGGTTTCCACTATGCGGTCTTTTGTTTCCGTATGGAGCTTCGAGATCGAGAGGTTCTGCTGCTCTGTAATGCAAGCCACCACATCTCTGAGCAGATGATGACGGTCGATGCCACGGATGCAGATACGGACAGGGAAAAGAAACTGTTCATTCTCCTTGAAGTCCACTGCCACTATTGTTTCGCCTTGCTTTGAAGCTTGACGGATAGCGGTGAGGCAGTTGCGCTTGTGGAGTGTGATCTGTCCCTCAGCGTTCTTGAAACCTACAACTTCGTCTCCAGGCAACGGATGGCAGCAAGTGCAACGCTTGTATTCCATCTTGGGACGGTCTGCAAAGAAACTGCCCAAACAGCGCTTTGCCTTATAGGTCAGCACATGGTTCTGCCAGTCTGCCTCTGGTATGGCATCATCAATAGTGCCTATCTCTACACAATCGCCACGGTGGAGCACAGTCTTTACTGACGACAGCTTACCATTGATGCGTGCATAAGCAGCATGAAGTCCCACTTCAGTATGAATCTCGAAGGCGAAGTCAAGTGCTGTTGCAAACTTAGGCAATACGATACACTTGCCCTTGGGTGTGAAGGCCATGATATTGTCATAATAGAACGATGCGGTGACACCATCCATATAGTCCATCTCATTGGTTTGGTAGGCCATATCCTTGAGCACAGCCTTAAACTTCTCCAACCAAGCCTTCAAGTTTTCCTCTGTGCGTTCCGCCGTACAGCCAAGACGGTTGTTGCGTATCATGCGCTCAGATGAGATGTGCACTTCCTCCCATTGCCCTTTCGTGTTGAGAAATTTTACATGGAAACTCTGATAGCCGTTCTCCTTCGGGGCATTGATATAGTTGACCACAGAACAAGGACGCTCCTTGAAGCAGTCAGACAGCAAGGCATAGATGTGCAGACTGTGCTTCTTCTCCTCCTGCAAGCCGTCTGCCTTGTAGATGATACGCAGGTAGTGCTTGCTGTCCACATGCTCGAAGTCGCAGCCCCTTGACTGCATCTTGCGCCAGATGCTGTAAGGTGAGCGCATACGGAGCTCAATACGCGCGTCTATGCCGTTGGCTTCGAGAATCTCCTTCGCCTTAGCGATAAAGGCATCTACATCCGGCTTCTCCGACAGCTGGAGTTCTGCCAGCTGCTTCTCGATCTTTTCATATTCACGAGGACATCGGTAGCGGAACGACAGGTTTTCAAGTTCTGTCTTCACGTTATACAAGCCAAGCCGGTTGGCAAGAGGAGCATAGAAATAATCGGTTTCCGATGCAATCTTCATCTGCTTGTCAGGACGCATACTGCTGAGGGTGCGCATGTTATGGAGCCTGTCTGCCAACTTCACCAGTATGGCACGCACATCATACTGTACCGACGAGAGAATCTGGCGGAAATTGTCCACCTGCTTTGACTGATCATACTTGGCTTTCTTCTGCTTCGTCACGACACCTACAAGAAAAGCCACATCATCCCCGAAACGTTCACGGATGTCATCAATAGTGTAAGGACAATCTTCCACAACATCGTGCAAGAATGCAGCCATAACAGGGTTTGCTCCAAGTTCCAACTCTTCTGCCACAATGCGTGCCACGGCAACAGGATGACTGATATAGGGTTCACCCGACTTGCGCAGTTGGTCTTTGTGGGCAAAAGCGGCGAAGCCGTATGCATCGTGCAGCAAGTTCATCTGGTTCTCGTCAACTCGTCGAGCCATCAATGTGAAGATTGTGTTCACATCGGTCTGTATTTTCTCTTCGTAATTTCTCTTCATAATCTTATACCTTTTAGTTATTTTAGTAGAGTGGAATATTTTTTTATGTAATAGAGTGAGAAGAAGTAACCATTCTATCACGAAAAAATTTGTAGTAAAGCAAATACTGTTATTCGAAGTGTGATAAAAAGAGATCTTTGACTTATTGAGAAGAAAGCCTACATATTGATTAAATATGGGCATGATCAACCATCACGGTTGTTCATGCCCATTTATGTGGACTATGACTTATTCTATAATTATTAATCTATTCTATTTCAGTTTTTTATAACCGTAAGCAGCGTTCTTTCCCAACTGCTCCTCAATACGGATAAGCTGGTTGTACTTTGCCATACGGTCGGTACGGCTCATCGAACCTGTCTTAATCTGACCGGAGTTGGTAGCCACAGCGATATCGGCGATTGTCGTATCCTCTGTTTCACCTGAACGGTGTGACGTGACAGTGGTGTAGCCATGACGATGGGCCATCTCTATAGCATCCAAGGTCTCTGTAAGCGAGCCAATCTGGTTCACTTTGATAAGGATAGAGTTCGCAGCGCCCATCTTGATGCCCTTCTCCAAGAACTTCACGTTCGTAACAAAGAGGTCGTCACCAACCAACTGGCAACGGTCACCGATGGCAGCCGTAAGCTTCACCCAGTTGTCCCAATCGTTCTCGTCAAGACCGTCCTCGATGGAATCGATAGGATATTTGGTAATCAGTTCTTCCAAGAACTTGATTTGCTCAGCAGCTGTGAGTTTCTTGCCGTTAGGATCCTTCTTCTTGCCGTCCTTCAGCTGGCGGTAATCGTAATACCACTCACCATTCTCCTGAACAGCAAACTCGCTGGCAGCGCAGTCCATGGCAATCTTCACATCCTTTCCTGGCTCATAACCGGCATCCTTGATTGCTTGGCAGATGCTCTCAAGGGCGTCCTCAATGCCATTGAGTGCAGGAGCGAAACCGCCCTCGTCGCCGACAGCAGTGGAAAGGCCGCGACTCTTCAGGAGCTTTGCCAAGGCATGGAACACCTCCGCCCCCATACGGATTGCCTCCTTCTCATTAGGAGCACCCACAGGACGGATCATAAACTCCTGGAAAGCGATTGGAGCATCAGAGTGAGCACCACCGTTGATGATGTTCATCATAGGAACTGGAAGGGTGTAAGTGTTGCAACCGCCGATGTAGCGATACAGCGGGATATGGAGATACTCGGCAGCAGCATGAGCCACAGCAAGCGATACGCCAAGAATGGCATTGGCACCCAAGTTTGACTTGGTCTTAGTGCCATCCAGCTCCAACATCTTATAGTCGATAGCACGCTGCTCCAAGGCAGAGAATCCGACCAAAGCCGGAGCAATCACGTTATTGACATTCTCTACAGCCTTTAATACTCCCTTGCCACAATAACGGTTCTTGTCGCCATCACGAAGCTCCAGTGCCTCATTCTCACCAGTTGAAGCACCTGACGGAACTGATGCACGGCCAACAACGCCAGACTTTAATGATACCTCAACCTCTACTGTAGGATTGCCACGAGAATCCAAGATTTCTCTTGCATGAACATTTTCGATAATCATAATACAATAATATCTTTAACTTTATAAACCTATATATAAACCGCATGAACACAACGTTGGTTGCATAAATACGATTCTTTTTACGAATGCAAAAATAGTAATTATATGAAAAACCGCCAAATTCAGAGCATACTCAAAAATAGGTATTTCGCTGAAAATACCTACTTGTTTTCTTCATCGTATTCCGTATGTTATCTTCTTGGTATCCCACTTGTCTTAGGATGAAGGGTGAAAATTTGGATTGTTTTTCTGTTAAAGAAGAAAATTGTTTGATAATGAGGTGGCTGTTGCGTTTTTTGTCGTTTTTGTTCCACTATTTTATTAAAGAGGTTAGGAATACTCGAAAAAAACTATTAAATTTGCAATCGCAAAAATGCCAACTACAAGACCAATCCTCAGGCTTATGTCATCACCAAGATGACTGTGACCAGCAAGTCTGTCTTGAAGTTGAACTATGTTGCAGGTGGCGGATTTGCAATTAGCGTTCTTGCACAATAAAATGCAGAATTTTGAGTTATTATGAAAGACAGTTTTTTGAATAAATAATGCTGCTTATGAAAAGAATGAATAAAATTCTGTTGGTTGCAGCTTTGGCGGCAACCACACTTTCTGTTCAGGCAGAACAGAAGAAGGGACCGGCTTGGTTGAGTGATGCACTTTTCTATCAGATTTATCCATCTTCCTATATGGATACTGATGGCAACGGTATTGGCGATCTGCCGGGTATCACTTCCAAGTTGGATTACATCAAGTCGCTGGGTGTGAACGCCCTCTGGCTCAATCCAATCTTTGAGTCGGGATGGTTTGATGGTGGCTATGATGTCATCGATTTCTACAAGGTGGATCCTCGATTCGGTACCAATACCGATTTGGTTACATTGGTCAATGAGGCCCATAAGCGTGGCATGAAGGTTTGTCTCGACCTGGTGGCAGGACATTCCAGCACCAAGTGTGCCTGGTTTAAGGAGTCTTCCGAGAAAGATCCTAACCAGCGTTACAGTGATTATTATATCTGGATGAATGATATCCCTGAGAGTGAGAAGAAAGAAATAGAAGCCCGTCATCAGGAAGCAAGTCCGGAGTCTAGTACCCGAGGAAGATATGTGGAGGCTAATGCTCCTCGTGCCAAGTATTATGAGAAGAATTTCTTCGAGTGCCAGCCTGCCTTGAACTATGGTTTTGCTCATCCAGATCCAAATCATCCTTGGGAGCAGGGCGTAGATGCTCCAGGACCACAGGCTGTCCGCAGGGAGATACGTAACATTATGGCTTTCTGGTTTGATAAGGGTGTGGATGGCTTTCGTGTAGATATGGCGTCATCGCTTGTCAAGAACGACCCTGACAAGAAGGAGGTTTCCAAGCTTTGGAATGAGATGCGTGCCTGGAAGGATAAGTATTATCCAGAGACCGTCCTGATTTCAGAGTGGGCTAATCCGCAGCAAGCCATTCCAGCCGGCTTCAACATCGATTTCTACATCCATTTCGGTCTCAAGGGCTATGCCTCTCTGTTCTTCGACCGCAAGACTCCATGGGGCAAGTGGGAGCAGAGTTACCAGAACTGCTATTTCGACAAGCAGGGCAAGGGTTCGCTCAAGGAATTTAGCGAGAACTATACCAAGGCATACAATGCCACCAAGAATCTCGGCTACATCGCTGTTCCATCTGCCAACCACGATTACCAGCGCCCTAACATCGGTACCCGCAATACGCCTGACCAGTTGAAGGTGGCGATGACCTTCTTCCTCACCATGCCTGGTATTCCGTTTATCTATTATGGTGATGAGATTGGTATGAAGTATCAGATGAATCTCCCTAACAAGGAGGGTAGCAATGAGCGCTCTGGTACCCGCACTCCGATGCAGTGGACCAAGGGCAAGAATGCCGGCTTCTCTACGAGTGCGCCTGATAAACTCTACTTCCCTGTAGATACGGAAAACGGAAAGTTGACCGTTGAGGCTCAGCAGGGAGATCAGAATTCTCTGTTGTCATATACCCGTAAGCTGACCGCTTTGCGTCATTCTGCAAAGGCTCTTGACAATGAGGGTGATTGGAAGCTCCTGAACCAGAAGGGGCAGGAATATCCGATGGTATATGAGCGTACTTTGGGTGAGGAGAAGTATGTTGTTGTCGTGAATCCTGGTGCCAAGGCAGCCTCTCTCAATATCAGCTCCGTTGGTGGTAAGGCTGTTTCTGTTCTTTCCACAGGAAAGGTTGTGTATAAATCAGGAAAAAAGACTGATGTGATTAAAGCTTCTGGCATAAGTGCCGCCATATTCAAGGTGGAAAGATAGAACTCTATCTTCTATGGGAGTGCTTTCTCCTGCCATCACCTAGAACAAACAGAACAGGAAGCTTCGAAAGAAGCTGAAGAAGGGAGTATCTCTGCTGTTCTGCTGTTGGTGGTAATTTTATAAAAACAGAAATGCGTCCGTATTGTGCGGGCGCATTTTTGTTTTACGGTCACGAATCATCTTCATCATGCAGCTTTGAAAGCATAACCTTTTTTATAAGATTCATTTCATTGTTTCACCTCCATCAAAACAGCCGTATAATTGTCATCCCCATAATTCTGACAATGGCTGTCGAGCTTCTCAAGAACCTCCTCCAGGGGAGCATCCTCCGTCATCCATGCTTGCAGAAAATCGGGCTTCATGCTCTTATACACCCCGTCAGAACAGAGCAACAGTCGGTCTCCTGCTTCAAGGGCAAACTGCCTTATGTCTGGCACGGCAATCTCTGGACGAAAAGAGAAGAAGCTTCTTACCACCACCTCCCAACCAAAGTCAAGGCGCACATGATCCTCTGTCTGATACAACAACCCTTCGAAAGGTCTATGCAGATAGCATCTGCTGTCGCCCACATGAGCAACAGTAAGCTTATCCCCCTCAATGCTCGCCATAACCATCGTGGTCCCCATTTCCGAACAGTTCAGCTCCTCCGATTTCCGGTTGATGGCATTACTCGCCTTCTTGCAAGCCAACTTTATCTTCGAGTCACAATCGGGTGTGTCATAGTGCTTCACCCAAAAATCGGTTATCGCATCACATACCGTCTCGCTGGCCTCCTTTCCGTAAGAGTGTCCGCCCATACCGTCACACACAATGGCGAACACCCTTTCCTTCTCAGCCGTGTCTATAACCCGGAACGTGTCCTCGTTATAGCTCCGTCTGCCTGCCTTGCTTATTGTCGCATATTTTATCTTCATCGTTTTTATAAGTAGGTGTTCAAAATTAATTTAAATGATTCTATGCTCTATTTTGGTCTGTATGTTCAGCTCCGAAGAGGGAGTGTAGCGGGCTACACGACCGATGAGAGCTGGGCATACGGGCCAAAAGAGGGCGTAGAGGCATTTGAAAGCATAACCTTTTTTATAAGATTCATATATGCGATTAATTTTGAACACCTACTTATTCTTCAAAACAGTTTTGTCATGAGACCAGGAGACGGTCTTCTTCATTGTTGTTACACTAACATTTTTCCAATGCCTGACGTATATCGTCAAGAATGTCCTCAACATCCTCAATGCCTACCGACAGACGGATGAGGTCCGGAGCAACGCCAGCCTCGCGCAGCTGCTCGTCAGAGAGCTGACGGTGCGTGTGGCTTGCAGGATGAAGCACACAGGTGCGTGTATCGGCCACATGGGTCACGATGTTAATCATGTCGAGCGAGTCCATGAAGCGTATGGCGGTGTCGCGGTCTCCCTTCAAGCCGAAAGCAATGACACCGCACGAACCGTTAGGCAAGTATTTCGTGGCAAGCTCATGATATCTGTCGCCGGGCAGTCCGCTGTAATGTACCCATGCCACATGGTCATCGGCCTGCAAAAACTCGGCAACCTTCTGAGCGTTGGCACAATGCTGCTTCATGCGCAGATGAAGCGACTGCAGACCGAGGTTCAAGATGAACGAGTTCATGGGCGCAGGAATGGATCCGAGGTCGCGCATGAGCTGAGCCACAAGCTTGGTGATGTAGCCCATCTTGCCAAACTTCTTGGCGTAGGTCAGCCCGTGATAACTGTCATCGGGAGTGCACAGGCCGGGGAACTTGTCGGCATTGGCGAGCCAGTCGAAATTGCCGCTGTCTACCACGCAGCCACCCACCTGACTTGCTGTTCCGTCCATATATTTTGTGGTGCTGTGTGTCACGATGTCGGCGCCCCATTCAAACGGACGACAGTTGATAGGTGTGGCGAAAGTGTTGTCGACGATGAGGGGCACACCGTTCTTGTGAGCTATGCGTGCAAACTTCTCAATGTCGAGCACGGCACATCCGGGGTTACTTATAGTCTCGCCAAACACCACCTTTGTGTTAGGACGGAATGCCTTCTGAATCTCCTCCTCCGAGTCGTTGGGATTGACAAAGGTGCAGTCGATACCCAGCTTCTTGAGAGTGACCCCAAACAGGTTGAATGTGCCGCCATAAATCTCGTTGCTTGTCACGATATGGTCACCAGCCTCGCAGATGTTAAACACGGCATAGAAGTTGGCAGCCTGACCGCTGCTCGTTAGCACAGCTCCCACACCTCCTTCAAGTTGCGCAATCTTCTGTGCCACAACATCATTGGTTGGGTTTTGCAGACGTGTGTAGAAATAGCCCTCCTTCTTCAGGTCGAAGAGCATGGCCATCTCCTCTGAGTTGTCATACTTAAACGTGGTGCTCTGAACAATAGGCGGCTCTATAGGCTCACCGTTTTTAGCCTCATAGCCTCCGTGAACACAGATGGAAGCTGTATGTAAATTCTTTTTCATGTTCTTGTCTATTTCTTTTGTTTCATTGATTTGAAGTACAAATGTACAATAAAAGTAACAAACACCACCATATCTTCTCTTTTTTTAATGTTTATTACAAATGTGAGGGGCGTAGGCCCAACCTATTATAATAAGGAGACTGTACATTTTCAGATAACGATTAGTAACAATCTTAAAAAACAACAGATTTTTCATGGAAAAAATTTTATAGAATAAAGAATTATTATTACTTTTGCTGTTGACAAACACATTTACACGTCTATAACAATCGCAAACGAGTGATATTTAAACAATGGCATACCTTTGAAGAATAAAAAATAAAACAAAGCAAAAAAAATCAATGGTAATGCTAACATTCGGATAGCGTAGTATAAGTGTCTGTAAAAGAATTGTTCCTTGAGTTATAACGATGAACTCAAAGAAAGAAAAATCTGCATTGCCTAATGTAGAGACCCGACGAGGCGGTGAGACTACCTCCTGTGCCAGATTTACCTCTGGCACCTCCCCCGAAGTTCAATGCTTAAAAGCGGAGAACTCCCATACAGGGGCGTCCTCGGATTGTGTCCCTAACGAAAAGGTCCAATGGTTTGTTCTTCGTGCCACCTATGGCAGAACACAGAAAGCCCTCGACATACTGAAAAAAGCAAACATCGAGACATACCTGCCAATGCATTATGTCGTCAAGGAGATAGATGGGAAGCGGAAGCGTTTTTACATGCCTCTGCTTCCCAATATTATTTTTGCCCGTATGACTCGTCTTAAGAGTCATGAGTTTGTGAAGGAGCCCGCCTCAACCGCCTCATGGCTAAAATATTTTACCGACAAGACAAAGCCCATAGAGGAATCGACAGGTCTTAATCCTCCCGTTGTAATTGCAGACAGAGAGATGGAGAATTTCATCAATGCCTGTGAAGTTCCTAACGAGCATAGTGGGATGATGCCAAAAGAACGTGTTCACTACAAGGGTGGCGAGCTTGTGAAAATAATGAAAGGAGATTTTAAAGGTATTATAGGCAAGGTAGCAAGAGCAGGAGGACAACAACGCGTAGCAATAGATATAGAAGGTTTGGGAACATTCGTCACGGCATATATCCCGAACGATTTTATGGAAAAAATAGTTTGAATTTTATAAATGGAAAACAATAAATAAAACATATGGAAGATTTCTCTTTGATAGCTAATACAGGTATACATATGCTTACTTTTCCTTTGGAAATAGATCCTCAGCAAAAGTTTAAGTTATGGTTCCATGAGTGGTACGATAAAACTGTGGGTGAATGGAAACTTAGCCTTGCCGAACAGGTTGCATTTGAAACAGGACTTGTGTTTTATGACAAGAAGAAACTGTGTGATTATGGCTATATAAACTTTGCAAATATAGCAAAAGAAAATACTTACAGCAATCTTAAAGAAGAAGGCTTGTTGCCTATTGCTGATGAAAATGGCATGTTGAACAACAATACAGGTGAACTGTTCAAAATGACGTTTAATGATAAGTATAATGCTCTTCATTGTTTTGAAAATGTATGGCTGCCTGCGCCATACTTTTGGAAACGTACGGAGAAAATGTTTAAGTTCGGTCCGTTTAATTGGGTCCGTTTCAAGCTTGTGCCGTCAACAACGGCTCCAAATGATGGCAAGAAACATTACAATGTTTTGATGGCATTCGACACACGTACTAAGTACAAGTCTGACGGGTATAATGAGTATCCCGTATTTCCTGCCCAGTATGAAAAACTTATGAACTTTGAACTATGCTCAAATGAGTTTTTCCTCATGGACTACTGTTCTCCTTCCAGTGATAGAGAGTATATAGACAATTACCTTATGAAACTTGTGCACCCTGACATTCAGCGTGTGTCACAGCTTAGGGGAGAAGGTATACATAAGTTATCTTACATCGCTTCGTATGTGTACTTAATCGACTATCTTGCCCAAAACGACCTGTTCCCAAAGGTGGTCTTGTATAAAGACACCGACGTTACGACACGAGGGGTGGACATGATAGTGGATATTGGAAATTCACGTACTACGGTTCTGTTGCGTGAGGAGAATGCTGAAAAGAACTGTGCAAGTCGTCTGCCTTTCACGCAAGTACCGCGACTGCAACTTACAAACTATACCCACCCGCTTGAAACTGATAACGAGGGCATTACAAATATAAATCGCAACGACGAGTCTTTTGATATGCGTCTTGCTTTTAGAAAAGTTGATTTTGGCCATTTCGGCATAAGTGACTCTTTGCAGTTCGTATATCCCAGTTTTGTACGTCTCGGTCAAGAGGCAAACGAACTTATACATCTTGCCACCATGAGTCAGGATTCGCTTGAAACGCTGTCCACTTACTCTAGTCCAAAACGCTATTTGTGGGACGCCAAACCTAATAAGGAGGAGTGGCGTTTCATGTCATTGCCAGGTGAGTACGATGACACCATATTGAATATAAATGGTGTGAGCAAGTATTTGGAAAACGATGGCAGGATAGTAGAAAACGGTACTGGCGGGATAACCTATCATTATTCGCGTCGTACGTTAATGACTTTCTCTTTTATGGAGATGCTCTTGCAAGCACAGGTACAAATAAACGGTTATGACCACCGTAAAGCTCGTGGCAACCGTGAAACTCCGCGATGTATAAAACGTATTGTTGTTACATGTCCTACGGCGATGTCGAAGACAGAGCGCAATGCTCTTACCGAATGTGCGAAAGATGCTGTTACGCTACTGTCGAAGTTTGACAACAGCGGGCTTAGCCCAAATATAGAAATAGTACCCAACTACAAGCAATATAACTGGTACTATGATGAGGCCACCTGTGCACAGCTTGTATATATGTATGGTGAGGTCGGCTATAAGTATAAGGGTTGCTGTTCGGAGTTTTTTAATCTATACGGTAAGTGTGATGATGGCGATAAGCAAAACTCGCTAACCTTAGCTTCGCTTGACATAGGAGCCGGCACTTCCGACCTTATGATAAGCAAGTATACTTATGAGAGAGGTGACATAACACGAATCACCCCTGACCCTGTGTTTTATGACAGTTTCTATTATGCTGGTGATGACATGCTAGAGGCTCTTATAAAAAATGTTATGTATATGAGCCAGGACAGTGCTTTGTATCAGCAGGTTAAAGACAAGTTGACATTTGAACAGTTCCTGCAAAGTATGAAAGACTTTGTAGGTCCCGACTATCACGGGCAAACCATGGAGGACAGGATAATACGCCGCGACTTTAATATCCAATATTCTATCCCTCTTATGTACCATTTCTTGGAACTTGTTAAGCAGAAACATGAAAACTGTGTGGTGCATTATGATGATGTGTTTGCCAAGTGTGAACCCAACAGCATTATACTCGACTACTTTGAGAACAGGTTCGGATACAGCCTAAAATCGGTCGATTGGGAGTTTAAGTACAATGATGTATGTGCTATAATAAGTAAGGAGTTTGAACCTCTGCTAAAGAAGATAGCCACCATTATGTTTGCACATGCGTGTGACATTGTGCTATTGTCTGGTCGCCCTGCATCTCTGCAACCCATACGCGACATACTGCTCAAGTATTATTGTGTAGCCCCAAACAGACTCATACTTTTAAACAACTACTTCGTAGGCGACTGGTATCCGTACGACAACAATACAGGCTATATAGTAGACTCAAAGCCTATAGTGGCTGTAGGAGCAGCCGTGGCACATTATGCTGCCGAACTGTCTAGCCTTAACAATTTCGTGATAATGACAGATAAGTTACAGGAAAATCTCAAGTCTACGGTCAACTTTATCGAAGCCTCCCGTGAAGGACAGCCTGTTACATATTTCATTACACCGCAAAAACATATTGGTGATTTGGCTGTGAGCTCTTTGCCTACGAACATAAATGTCCGTCAGTTGGGTCTGGACAGTTATCCTGCTCGCACACTATATACCATCGACTTTAACCGTATGGCGTTGGACAAAAAAATAAGAAATAAAGCCAATGAGGATGGTTACAATTATAGCGATGCACACATATACTCTATGGTGGAGGACGAGATTGATGGGTATAGAAAGCGTTTGCCGTTCAAGATAACGATAGAACGCGACCCAAGTGAAATGGAGAGCCTTTCCATCACAGAGATAGTGGACCGCAACGATGTGCAGCTCAGTACCAAAATTCTGGATTTGCACATACAGAGCCTTGGAGCCGATGAAAAATATTGGCTTGACAGTGGTGCTTTTGCATTCTAACAACTTTAATCTCTAAACAAATATGGCACAAGATATTTATACAGCAAGCGATAATAACAAGACGAAGATCTGTAGCGATATTGATTCGCATCTGTCTTTATTGCAGTCATCCATCAAATGGGCGGATGAGTTTCATGTAGGCGACTTTCCCGTAAAGGAGTTTAAAGAGTACCGTCGCATAGCGAAACGCATAAACGAGGCTCTTAAGTACCGCTGCTCGGTAGCGGCTTACGGTGAGAGTCAGGTAGGCAAGTCTTATCTTATGGGTAGTCTCTTGTCTTCCAACGACTGTCCGTTCGTAATAACAAATGGCGGCAAGGAGTACAACTTTGTAAATGATATAAATCCGAGTGGTGGAAGAATATCAAAAATAGAGTCGACGGGTGTAATAACGCGCTTCACAACGCAAGATATAGGTGAAAGACAGTGTGACGGACGTGTCAAGGTACAGAACCTTTCAGTGGCCGATATTATAATGATGATTCTCGACTCATACTACAGTGATGTTACGATAGACGCTAAGGGCAGCTTGTCTCCTCAGATTATAAACGAGCGTCTTGATGAGATCATGAAGTCTTTGCGTAACAGTGCTCCGTCACGACAAACAGTCCTTACTGAAGACGATGTGTACGATATTTACGATTATACAATTAATATAATAGGAAACAACGCAAACAATGTCCTGCTGTCCGATTTCTTTAAAACGGTTTCTGAATATATAGAAACCATTCCTTATGGCAGTTGGTGCAAAGTGTTTGAACTTACATGGAACTGTAACCCGAACTTCAGCAGGCTCTTTACTACTCTTGTTTCTGAGTATAGTAAAATATCGTTTAAAACTGATGTTTATATTCCGTTCGACGCCTTGCTCAATGATAATGGCACGTTGTTACAGGTACAGTGGCTTGACCTTGTGTGTGGTAACGAGCAGAAAGAGGTAAACTTACCTGTTCTCACAACTGATGTGTATGCCCCTGATGGTAGCTTGCTTGCCAAGGACTTTCAAAAGACTTATCTGTCTACCTTTGCGGCGGAGGTCACTTTTGTGTTGCCAGAGTCTATTGCCACCCAACATCCTTTTCTTCAGAAACTGGATTTGCTCGACTTTCCTGGAGCTCGTAATCGTCTGGACCGTATAGAGAACGACCTTGACTATGTAAAGGATATGCCTGAGATACTTAGGCGTGGCAAGGTGGCATATCTTTTCAACAAGTATGTTATAACCAAGCGCATAAGTTCTATTATGTTTTGTCACCACAATGACCAAAAGTCGGCAAATCTTGGCAACACTATAAAGCGGTGGGTAGAAGATGAAATAGGAAAGACGCCTAAAGAAAGAACTGAACACTTGAGGGATACAGATAATGTGTCGCCTTTGCTGATAGTGGCAACGAAGTTTAATCTTGACATGACAAAGTCGGATAAGGATACTGCCGAAAAACTTACAGAGCATTGGGGACGTTTCACTCTCGTGTTGCCAGAGATTTTCGGGTCTTACAACTGGTTTGACAAATGGAGCGAGCGTAGTGGTACTACAGTGCCTTTTCAAAGCATATATCCGTTGCGCGATTTCAAATGGTCCAGTTGTGCACCAGGCAAAAGTTGTCTGTTTGAAGGATATGATGAAAAGGCCAAGACACCTGAAACAGCTCAATGTACCCCCAAGGATTGCCCTAACTATTTCGATATGCTCTACCAATCGTTTGCTGCAAACAAAGATGTTAAGAAACATTTTGGTGACATAAAGAAGACATGGGAGAGCGTAGCTACGGTACAGCATGATGGTTCGGAGCCTATCCGTGAGGCTCTTGGACGCTTGGCACCAAAGCTTGATGAAGCACGCACATCTAGGTTCCTTGTGCAGCTTAAAACGCTGAGAGACAATGTGTATAAGGCACTTGATGCCCAATATGTGCCACAGGACGAAGAAAGCAATTCTGTAAAGACAAAGGAAAAGGCTTATAAGATAAGAGTGCGACTCATTATGGCCGTGGGTTCCAATCCGCAGGTGTTCGGGAAAATTATAGACAGCCTGATGATTATGCCAGAAGAGTTCCGTAAGATAGCCAAGGACATAATAATACGCAAGATAGAGATACCTACCGACTTCACCGAGATCGCTTTTATAAGAGCAGAGGCTGGCATTGATCCTAAAGACGGCAAGGAGGTGAATATGAAGAAGCTTCTTCGTTTTCACGGTGTGGACACTCCTGAGGAACTGGCTGCCGACTATGCAGACAAGGAGTATGGTGTGGAGGACATTATAAACGGTACGCATGAGTTTTGCGCAACGGTGTCTGATGTGTTGGCAAAGCACATCATGCAGTGTTGGAAAGAACATCTTAACAAATCGGTATCTATGTTGGCAAAGTATCTGCCATATGCTGATGACATCGTAAAAATGTTCCAGACATTGGCAACAATACTCAAAGTGCGTGAAAAACTCTCAGAGGATATGAGCCGTTATGACAAGATGTTTGAAGATAACGAGCGTCTAAACGCGATAGCCGATTATGCTTCGCTTGAGCTCAACAACTTTGTTACTACCGTAGGGCGTAAGTACATGAGCGAGGAAAACATAAAGAAAATAAACGACAAAGCAGAGAAATATGAAATAGAGGTGGACCTTTCACCCGAAGGCATTGAACCATCACGTCGACGTCAGCCGTTGGAAGAGGCTTTGGTTGCTTTGGAAGAATCAACAGATATAATGCGGAAGCCAGGCTTCAATTCTGACGACATGGTCACTCTGCGCCGGTTGCCGTTGTGGGACAATTTCCAACGGTGGCAAAACCTGTTGCTTGTCGGACTGATATTGGCAAGTCAGGAGTCTACTGCCGATCCGCGTAAGAATAAGGCTGTAGAGGAACTTATGAATGAGACAAAGAAACTATACGAATAACAAAATTCCACTACTATGATAACAGGTAAAGTAGCTATATGCTATACCGATGAAACGGAGTTTACCGATATTCAAGGCATCGGTAACGACCCGATATACAAGCGGTTTCCAAGTGTCTACGCCATTGTGGAACAGCACATTGACGAACAGTACCGTTCGTTTCTTGCCGAGCCAGAGTATCATTTGAAAGAACGGCTTGTGTATTGGTATACCAAGAAATGGAATGACAGTGTGTGTCCTGTTCCCATGAACAGGCTTTCTGGAGCTGAACGTGCACGTTGTGAGAGCATTCTCAAGAACACCGTTGAGCATTACCGTAGCGTTACTGACAATTTGAGCGGTGAAAACCAAAACATAATGAGAGCAGCTCTTAAGTTCATAAACGAAGATTATGTGTATCTCATAGGCGATTATGTTGTGCTCACAGTGTGGGGAATGACCCCAGACAAATATATACATGAAAGCGCAGGAACTGTTGTACATCAGTTGGATATACCAGTATCGTTCCTCATTACGTTTGACGGTGGTGAACATGGAAAGCTTGAAAACCCTAACGAAAACTGCCTGAGGAGGCAGAATGGGCATGTGATGACCAAGCTCGATTTCCCTAACATCAAGGCTGATGTAGGGTACACTTTTGCAGGATGGAGCCCAAATGGCAATGGCTATACCGTGCGTGGTAATGTCACTTTTACAGCCCAGTATGAGGTCGAGCCGGTAGTAACTCCCATAGTTGATGAACCTCCCATAGTTGATGAACCTCCTGTAGTTGACGAGCCACCCGTTGTTGACGAGCCTCCTGTTGAAGATCCTTTGACAACCCAGTCGATAAATGATGAGCCGATAGAAAAACAAATGTATCATGTTCGCTTTGTCGGCACAGATGGCTGTTCGCTGTTTGGAGAAACAGAGCTGGATGTAGAGGAAGGTACCGTTCTTGCAGAAGATCAAATACCGCAGGTTATAACGGATGAAAACTATTCGTTTAAAGGATGGACCCCATCTGTAAGCAGTGCCATAGAGCATGATATAACCTTTAATGCAGTATGTGAGAAGAGGGAGAAGTTGGTGAATGTTTGTTTTGATGCAGGAAACCATGGCACCATTGTCGGTGACAGCATGTTCACTGTTCCTGCAGGTACATCGCTTGCTCCCAAGCTTATACCTTCCGTCACTCCCAACAAAGACTATAATTTTGTGGGATGGGACATTGACCCTCTGAATTCTGTATTTAATGATGATATTACAATAACGGCATGCTATGAGAAAAAAGAGTCGTGGTGGAAAAGACTGTGGTTTTGGCTGTTCAGCGGCGGATGCCTTAAACGGTTGCTTTGGTTCCTGCTTCTGCTGCTTGCTTTCCTTTTCCTGATATCCTGTCTGCATCAGTGTCGTGGATGCAGTCAAGCTATTGGTGCCGATGATGAGACCAACGGTCCAGCTGTCATAGATAGTTTGGACAATCGCTTCGACGGCAATCCTGGCAATGCTGACAATGGACGTATAGGTCATGTCCCTTCTACACCTATTGATCAGCCCGACTTGGGAGAAGGTGTTGAGCCAGGTAATGGCGATGCCGACTATCATGCAGGTGTGTTCAGACCAAATCCCGAAGTTCCTCCTGTTGACAATCCTGATGAACCTAATGGTCCACAGATTGTGCCTAACGTCATTAATGTGTTCTTTAAAAACGACAATGCCAACCTGAATGCGTTTGCAAAAGATTTTCGTAGCTTTTATCCAGATACGCAAAAATATCTGCTCGACTATGATGATTATGTAAAGCGTGTGAGCATAATGATGCCTGCAGCCGAGCGTCTTGAGGTTAAACGTAACGTGGAGCAGAACCTCGGTCGCAAATATGCTTTCATTATTGTGGATGAAACTGCTATCGAACAGAGTAACAACATTTCGGCCAACAGTGTAGGCAATGTTGGCAACATGAACAATGCAGGATGGCATCTAAAGGCTGTGCATGCTCCACAGGCATGGAAGATAACGCCTGGCAACCCTAATGTGGTAGTTGCAGTTGTGGACGACGGCTGCGATGTGAACCACTGTATGTTTAAGGACAAGGTGGTGGCACCGTATAATGTCTTTAGTAAAACGTCCACTCTTACCTATGGTTCAGGACATGGCACCCATACAGCAGGACTTGCAGCAGGGTTGATCTTGGACAATGGCAAGGCTGCTGGCATTGCTCCTGGCTGTAAACTTATGCCTGTAGAGGTGTTCATAGGTGGTAAGAGCACACTGTCTGCCGAAGTGAGCGGCATCGCTTATGCCATACACAAGGGGGCTGATGTTGTGAACATATCGATGGGAGGCAACTATTCAAGATACAAAAGTTTGCCAGAGCATGAACAGGAAAACATTGCAAGGCAAAAAAACAAGATAGAGGAGGTCCTATGGCAACGTGTTTTTGATATGGCTAAAGCCAAGAACGTTATACTCGTGTTTTCTGCCGGCAACGACGATGTGGTGTCTTTTGTAAACCCTCAGAACAGACCTGACAGTATAATATCGGTAACAGCTGTTACCCCTCAGTTGGAGAAAGCTTCTTTTACCGATTATGGCGTTGGATCAACAATAGCCTCGCCTGGAGTGGAGATATTCAGTACCATGCCTCCAAATACGTTTGGTATGATGCAGGGCACATCGCAGGCCGCTCCTATCGTGGCAGGAACAGTAGCTCTTCTTAAGAGTGTAAAGAAGAATCTTACGGCAATAGAGGCAATAAACATTCTTAAAAAGTCAGGCAAAACATTGAGCAATACTAAGCTCGGTCCGTTTGTCCAGGCTGACCGTGCACTTGTATTGCTTAAGACAGGCCGCCTTCCTGCCGCAGAACAAGACAATAGCGGCAATGAAGGAACTGCCGACTACAGTGATATTCTGAGGCAGATTCGTGAACATAGACAGGCCATAGGTTCGCTTATACGCCAATTGCCCCCAGAAGAGAGGTCTAAAATAGAAAATAACAAAAAGAAAAATATATGATATGAATACAAAACTTAAATTTTCATGGGCACATATAATTGCCTTTCTTGCTATTATTTTTATTAGCTATATAACGTTTGTAGGCATAACATATCTTACGGACGGCAGTTTTTATGTTGCCACACTGGGTATGCTTGTCATTGATGCCCTGCTTCTGCTGTTCTTTATAGGTGCACAGGCCATGAAGGGTACCGACAGTAAGTTCGCAACCTGTATAAAGAAGGAGCGGTTCTTTGTCTTCGGCTCACCATTTGTTTTTGCCATACTTATGGCTCCTTATACACATTTTTGGACTGTGCACAGCCATAATGACGAGATTGTGGAAAAGTTCCGTAATGCTATAGAGTCGTCAAAACAGCTTTTTGATGATTATGAGAATTATTCGAATGAGCGCATTGCCAACTATACCAATATGCTTGAGCGAGGCATAAGTTTGCGAGACATCCGTCACAATGATTTCTTGAGTTGTGGCTTTGAAACGGGAAAGGAGAATGTGCAAAAAGACAATATGGTCAAGACATTACGCTTACAGCTTCTTTCCGACAATTACAGTCTGCTTAAAAATGAGGCCGAGGAATGGATAAATTCTTCAAGTATGGGTGCCAGCACATGGAATGTCTTTCTGTTGGGTAACACGAAGCAGATAAGTGATGCTATAGGCAACTGGCAAAATCAGCTTACTGAATTTACAAAGAAGAAGGCAGCTAATGAGGAGCAGCTTGGAAATGTGGTTAAGGTCTTTACTGAGGAAAGTCAGAGCGTGGAGCAGGCTAAGAATGGCTTACATGAGCTTACCGAACAGTACACTTCTTGGACAGCTCCTAACATGATGTCTGTCATATCTGCCATCCTTCTTTATTTCTGCCTTATCTTGCCTTATATAATGCAAGATCGCCACACCAAAAGCATGCAGCGCCTTTGGGGTATGGAAGGTGATATGAAACCGTCGATCATGGCTGAGCCTAAATCCAAGCAAAAACATAGAGCAAACGTCAACAACGATGATATTATTATAGATGTTAAGCCAACAAGTAATGGTGGAAATGACGAAGACAATGGTTATGAGTCGTTCACTTTATAGTTGGCGTTTCGTTCTGGTAGTAAATAGTGTAATAAAGGTGAAAATTAAAACATGCTTACAAGAAAAAAAATACTTTCCAATGTTCAGGATTGCTCTTTAGAAGATCTTGTGGAGGCCATACTCAATAATACGGTGACCATGTATGAACTTAAAAGTTGCGGATTGCTGCCAAAGCAGCAAAAACTTGTAAAAAATGCACTGAAGGACATTAGGGAAGGGCATATATCTTCAAATCACGCCAATGAAGATAATGATGATTTTCCTTCGGAAATTAACGTGGATAACGACCCTTACAACACCGAAGAGTCTACAACTATTGTCACAGAGTATAACCAGTCGTCTAACGTGTTTGTCAAGCCTTTTTCCTTTAAAGGTAGGGTAAAGAGACGTTGCTACTGGATGTCATCTGTTGTCACGTTAGTGTGGTTTTTGGCGTTATTGGTTTCGGCTGTCAATTCTAACGAAGAAATATACGGCCGTATTCTTCTTTTGACACTTGTTTTGGGCATTCCTGTCTTGTGGTCATATCTGGCTCAAGCGGTGAAACGTTGTCACGACAGGAGAACCTCAGGATGGTGGTTGCTTGTTCCTTTTTATTGTATATGGCTGCTTTTTGCAGGTAGTAAATAACTGAATTATCATAAAAAGAAAATATATGCGTAATGTAGAAATAATATTTGATAATGTAACAGAGTTCACTCCTAAAGAGTTGGCACAGTACATTATGGATGGTTTGTTCACCATGGACGAGTTATGCGATTATAACAACACCTGTGGGCTGGTTACGCCGAAAATAAGAAAACAAATACAGGATATCTTACAAAGAAACATAAAACCGAATTTTTAATTTGACACTTGTTTTGGGTATTCCTGTCTTGTGGTCATATCTGGCTCAAGCGGTGAAACGTTATCACGACAGGAGAGCCTCAGGATGGTGGTTGCTTGTTCCTTTTTATTGTATATGGCTGCTTTTTGCAGATAGTAAATAAATAAAATATTATAAAAATATGCCTAATAAAGAAAACATATTTGACAATGTAACTGAGTACAGTTCTGAGGAACTTGCTCAGTACATTATGGACGGCTTGTTCTCTATAGATGAGTTGTGCGATTATAACAACACCGGTGGGTTGGTTACGCCGAAAAAGAGGAAAGAAATAAAGGATATAATCGATAGTACTCCTGCTCCTCCACCACCACCTCCTCCTCTTGACCCCGATGATGAAGCTTGGGCGGAAGCTCAAAGAATAAGGACGCTTGCCATAGTGGAGAGCTATCTTTATAAATTCCCTATGGGTAAGCATAGAGCTGAGGCTGTACAGCTTAAAAATGATATTATAGATGACGCGACATGGGAAGAAGCCAAACAAAAGCGTTCTTACGAACTTGTAAAAAAATACCTCGCCGATTTTCCCAATGGTAGACATGTGGGTGAAGCTCTCCAACTAAAGAAAGAACTGCGGCCTGTACCTGGTGTTGGTGGCGGTCCTGGCGCACGAGGAGGTATAAGAATTCTTGTAAATAAAATAAAAGAGATTCCTACATTCAAAAACCGTGAGTATGAAGGACAAATTGTTGATGACGTTGATGCTAAAATTCTTGACGTTATTGAACAGTTTGTAAAAATAAGGGGAATTGTTACAGCAGAAGAGTTGTTGGCCGAATTACATAAAGACATTAACCTGCTTGATGCTTGGGTGATAAGAAATCTGTATGAAAAGGAGATTCTTGATTATGATGACCTTCCGCGCTTGGGTGTAGATAATGATTTTATAGAAAAATTGTTCGGTAATAATGCATCTGCACATTTCGATAAACCAGACCCCATCGACATGATTAATATGGAATCAACAGAGGTGTATTTTTGGGGTATTCCGTCATCTGGTAAAAGCTGTGCTTTGGGTGCAATACTAAGTGCAGCAAACAGTGGAGAGGTTGCGAAGAGTATGCATCCAGACGTAAATTGTCAGGGTTATGGCTATATGACACGTCTTAGTAGCCTTTTTCGCAAGAACAGAATTTCTGTTTTGCCACCTGGTACGCCAACCTGTTCCACATATGAAATGGCTTTTAGTCTGGTAGATGAAAATAGCAAGGTGCATCCCATTACTTGCATAGACCTTGCAGGTGAGCTTGTGCGGTGTATGTTCAAACAAAATGCTGGTGAAACTTTAAGAAACGATGAAGAGAACGCTCTCGATACCATAACAAAACTGCTTCATGACAACCGTACTAAAAACAGAAAAATTCATTTCTTTGTCTTGGAGTATGGAGCAGAGAACCGTGAGTATGAAGGGTTGCCTCAAAGCATCTATCTTGATGCGGCACTTAACTATATACGCAATTACAATGTTTTTGAAACAGACACCGATGCTATTTATCTATTGATGACGAAAGTGGACAAAACAGGTCTTAAGGGGGAAGAACTTAAACGAGAATTGGGAAGATATATTAGAGAAAATTATGGAGGATTTTATGGCGCTTTGAAGACCATATGTGAGACGAACGAGATAAACAATGGTGTGGTGGATATAGTTCCTTTTTCTGTAGGGACAGTATGCTTCCAGGATTTCTGTAAGTTCGACCCTGTTGCTGCAAATAATGTAGTGAGAAAGTTGCTTAATCGCTCTTTTGCTACAGCAACTGGTTTCAAGGCAAAGTTTAAATTTTTAAAAGGTTAAAAAATGGAAAGAAAAATAAGATTCGCAATCAACTTGATAGGGACAGGTGCAGGTGAGCCTTGGGTTTCAGGCAAGGATGACGAAACAGGCAAGGATTACGAAACGTGCAAAAAAGGTATCGTAGATATACGTGAATGGCTTCAGTCTTGGGTTATTCCACAAGATAAGTATATAAAATTCATGACTTTTGGTCAGGATGGAACTTATTATGTATGGGCAAGATATTCTAGTACCAGAGGATGTAGTGATTCTGTGTCCAAGTGGATATATATTCCTAATGGTGTAAAAATCAGCGGAAAGGATATTTTAGACTTAGAGAGGAAGGCTAAAGACGAGACACAAACAGAGGTTCTTGAGAAATTGTTCGCTACTGAATTCACTTATAAGCCAGACGCCAATGCCATTCCTGTAACCAATGTCAACGGTAAGGAAGAATATGCTGTAAGATATTACGACACAGAGGATCAGCTTGCCGACATTATAGGTGAAAAACGTTTTCAGAAATACTATAGCGACTATAAGGTTATATTTCTTATTGACAGACAGTCTGGAATAAAGGTTCGTGAGGGTGCTGTTGTCAAAGACCTTACCGACAGTCCTATGATGGAGCGTATAACAGTTTCCCCTCCATATCCTAATGAAATAGAACGCAAGTTTGGCCTCAATGTCAAATTGTATCGTGGAGATGAATGTTTGACAAAGGATACTGAGGATACAGAATTTGATGCATACAAGGGTGAGTCAATAGATGTTACGGCAAAGCGAGAAGGTTTCAAGGACATTGAATGCAAAATAAAAGCCTGTGAAAACAAACAGTGCTGTGAATTTGAAGGCGAAGAAGAATTCACTTGGAGCAAGCTCATAACTAAAAATTTCTTTCAGGTGGACGATGGCGAAAACAACCCTGATGGAGAGACGATCCCTTTAGAAGAGTTGAACATCTACATCAATGGTCAACCGATAAAGGAGAAAGGCGTAACGTTGACAGAGGAAGAGTGTAAAAAATGTACAATCGTGGTTGAAGAGATCAAAGATAAGAAAAATAAGTATTCGGAAAAAACTTCAAGATACAAGCCTTTTAGAAAAGAGAAAGCAAATATCCTTCTTGTTGAAGGGAAATATCCTATCCATTTGGAGAAGAATTCAAATAGCTACGAATATAAAATTCAGCTTAGCAACAAGGAAGTAGTAAAATTGGCTATCAACTCAAAGAAAGGCGATTTTAATGAAAAGGCACCATTCTGTGGTTATGTCGTGGACACAGATCCGTTCTCAATGGGGTCGAAGGAGAAGATGCTTGTTCTCGCCAACTTTTATAAGTTCAAACTTATCATGATAGGTTTTGGACTTGGTCTCGTGGTGGCTTTAATCGTCTTCTTTACTTTGTTTTATCATGGAAATGAAGATAATACAGCTACAGCTAAAAATGTCGGTGATACCACAAATGTTGTTATGGATGATGATATATATTCATTGGATGCAGCAATCAATTATCTTGATAGCCACAAGTCATGGAATAGAGATTCAATGGAGAGATATGACGACTTAAAAGGCTTGTTTGATGCGATGAATGATTTCAGACTTAATGCTGTAATAGATGAGTATAGCCATTTAAACAAATCCACAAGTTATTCTTTCTTGGTTGAAGTAGCCACTAAGAACATTAGTAGAGGTTGGAATCCGAAAACAGGGAATCATAACCCTCAGTATAACGAGGTCGGTGACAAAGAAATTTCTTATACGAACTATATCAATTGGATAGACAGGGATAGGGAGATAAAAACTGATACGATTATTCCTAAGCCAAAGCCTGGTCCTAAGCCAAAGCCTGGTCCTAAGCCAAAGCCTGGTCCTAAGCCAAAGCCTGGTCCTAAGCCAAAGCCTGGTCTTGTAGATAATGTATAAAATAAAACCGTAAACATATGAACAAAGCATCAAAAATAGCTTTTTTGTTAGTAGCGATGCTCATGGCGATAGGAGCGATAGTCTTTTATGTAAAGACTATTGCTTCTCCACCAGACGAGCTTAGCTTTAGCAACCAGTATAGCAAGGAGCTGAAAGAGGATATAGGTAAGGTGAAAGGTAACATTACAGCGCAACAGCTCGATTCGTTATATTCCACAATAACAGATGCGCTGTCTTACCAGCTTAAAGAGCAGCTAATTTCTTCGGCTGACAGGGATGCGTTGCTTGACAAGTTTGTAAGCTCTTACATACCTCTATTCTTAAAAAACAGTAATAGAGTGTTTGGCTTGACAGAGTGGAACGAGGATGAGCTTCGTAAAATGAAGAATCGGGTTATTGAATTGAAGGCTTTACGTTTGAGTGATGGCAATAAGCCTGTTCTTGAGGGTGACGTTGTAGATTCGATAAACCGTATCTCAAAAAATGTAGATCTTTATTTTCTTGCCAAGAAGTTTGCTGATAAGCGTTACAGATACAATGGTTTAAATAATGCCCAAACTGTTATCCAACAAGCCAAAACCTATGCCCAAACAGCACCTCTTAGCAACTGCTTGTCGCTTGTGGGTAAGTTAAATACTGTCGGTACACAAATAGAGAAAATTCATTTCAATCATTTGGAACGGTTGGTAGACGATGTTGAGTCTTATAGCAGTTGGTCTAAATATGATGAGAACTCATATTCTAACTTTGCCAATGAGGTGTATAGCGAGATTGAGGCTTATAAAAATAAGACCCCATTTTATACTAATCATCATAACACGAAAAACTTGTCGAGTCGCCGTTCAGCTGCGGTAAAGGAGGCTCATTATTATTATTTTACATCGGAACAATGAAACACAACTTGATTTACATATTCCTACTTTTGTCATTGAATTGCTTTGCTCAAAGCGAAGAAACTGTAGATCCTGTAGCGGTTAGTGCAGAAACTGTTGAGACAGACCAGATAAAGCAAGATAAAGCGGACAAAAAGAAAGATAACAAAAAGGAGAAAGACAAAAAAGGTAAAGAAAAAAAGGAAGGAAAGCAAGCCAAGGAGAAAGAAAAAAAGCCTACTGTGGAAGGACTAACTGCTCAGCTCGAAGCTGTGCAGGCTGAGTTGAAGACTTATAAGGACAAGGAAGCTCTTATAGACAGCAAGTTGGCTGAGGCTGCCCGTCTTGAAGAAAATGCGAAGAACGAAAATGCAAAACAGGAAAACGCCGTAAAAGAAGCGGAAACCTTGAAAGCTGAACTGCAAACAGAGAGAAAATATATAGACGAGTTCATTGCTAAATATTGCTATATTCGCCTTTCGCAAAGATATAATGCTAAGTGGGAGGCTGAGGCATTGGAGCTGTGGGACAAGATAAAAACTAAGGATCTTATGGAAGCGTACAAGGCAATACCTGTTTATCTTCGCAGTTATAAAGATTATTATATGGAGGTGCGTCAGGTCATACAGGATGCGCAAGATGACGAGAAAGGCAGAACATGGAAAGACGCTGCATCTGATTTTGCCAAGGCCTATATCTCCAAGATGCATAACACCTCTTATTATAAGTCGTGCTATAATCATGAGAATCCTATAATGTTCCTTAACCGTCAGATTGACTTGTTTGAGAAAATGCTGAAGGAAACGCCAAAAGGACATTACGACTTCGGCATGTTCCTTAAATATTTCTTCCCTGCTGTACAATAAAACTATAGACAACAGTCATGATAAGTGGAATCGAGATTCAATGGAGAGGTATGACGACCTGAAGGGCTTGTTTGATGCGATGAACGGACACGCTGAAAGAAGGATGAAAATAATAGGCCCAGGCTGATGGAATAGTTCAACCCTAACATAACGTGAGTTCGACGAATTAGAATAACGTTAATTGTCTATCTACTATCCTTTGAAC
>OCRP01000492.1_pt1 | contig 37407 bp, 66 predicted proteins | sample 1538871 | NCBI WGS metagenome assembly OCRP01 (sample SAMN04571731, study PRJEB22368) | human gut metagenome | biome: human gut; material: stool | host: Homo sapiens | place: Luxembourg | collected 2012-09-20 | reverse complement strand
CCTATACGGAAATTTTTTCTTACCCACCTCTTGACTTTTTATAGTTAGTCTTTCTAAAGCTATTGGCAAGGACTTTGAACCTTCTGCCTGGTAGCTTTACAGGAGCTTAAGCTCCTGTCATCAGCTTTTAAAGCTCTATACCTCTTTCCGCTGCAATTTCTTCCAGCTCTTCAAAGTGCTCATTCAAGCATTGATGATGCCATGGGTCGCGCGAGCTGTTGTAAATCTTAATCAGCCTAGCGTTTTCCTGCTTTAATTCTTCATTAGTCATGTCTTTAGGTTCTTTCATTGGTTCTTCCTCCTTAAATTTCAATTTCACCTTCGGTAAATTCTTGATAAACAGTTTGTGCAATAGAATAAACGCCATATGATTCTGCACATTCACTAAGAGCAGCTTCGGCCATTTTAGAGAACGCATGGTCTTGTTCCTGTTTTGAAGCATTTGGATTGTTTTTAAGCCAATCCTCATAAGCATTACTTGCTTTATCTGCAATGAATTTTTTATCTATCCATGCATTATAAGCTCTACATTTCTCCTCTCTCAGTACGCCGATTATGTAGGTTAGTTGATTGTAATTTAGTTTCATGTTGTTCTACTCCTTTCTATTGTTCAATCATGATAACATCGTAGCGGCAATATTTATATTCCACTGTATCTTTACCCCAGGTAAAGGTTCTTCTGAGCTGAAATTCTCTTCCGTTATAGCCGATGCTGAACAGAAGATAATCAACTGTATATCCATTGCTTGCGCTTTCAAGCAGAACAATCTGCTTCATCGCCGGAGCAAAGCCGAAGTATTTTTCCAGGCATTTGCAGGCAAGCTTTTTCATTTCTTGCTTTTCTTGATAAGTCATTTTTAAGTCCTCCTTAAAGTTTAAGCTTTAGGCACAGGGTTTGAACTGTCTGCCTGCCAGCTTTACAAGGGCTATTGCCCTTGTCATCAGCTTTTATTTAGCTTCTTCGATTGCTTGCAGCATATTTGCAAGCTTTTCAACCTCATTCCATTTTCGTTGCGCTTTATTTCTAGCAACGCTGCTTTTAGGGAATTTTTCTTCAATTTTTTTAAGGTCGAACCAATCTAGCAGTGCTTCTCTTAATGCTAATGTTATTTTTTCTTGTGTCATTGTTTAATTCTCCTTTCTTAATTCTTCACGAAATTTTACCAAGCATTCGAAATATCCCATGTTGTTTTCATGAGCATAAGCTCTTAAGTTTTCATCAAGGGCAACCAGTTCAAGCATTTCTTCCTTACTTGCAGTTTTCTTGTTAGCTTTTGCTTCAATATCTTGAATTCTTTTAACTACGTTGACCATTTTATTTTCCATTTTCCAACTTCCTTTCTTGTGGGCTTTCTTATCTTCCCTATACTTATATTATACTATAAAACTCACCTTTTGTAAAGAGTTTTCTTTATAAAAGGTGAGTTTTTCTTATTATTTTTCGATATTCTTTTCTTCAGCAAGGCGAGTTGCCCTTCTGCGCTTTTTATCTTCCAGCAGGTTCACGCCGTCCACGCCAAACAGTAAAGCGGTTAGCTGCTCAACGGCATCGTTTGTGTCACGCCATATCTGCCTTTCGCTTACTGACCATTTTTGCGCAAGGCTTGCTACTATATCAGTGACATACGCTTCCGGCGGACAAGGTTTAAGGAACAGCACGTCAAGCACATCTGCCCGGCGCAAATCTTCCTGCTTGCCGCTGTTATACCTGGTCTGCTTGTAAAGTGCTATCATGTCGTCCATGTAGTTTATCAGCACTTTTGTTCGCATGGTTGAGCTTATAATGCTTTCAAGTTTTAGCTCATTAGCTCCCATACTTTTCAGATTTTGGAACGAATCAAGAATCTCGATAGCTGAAATCTGCTCATCGTCGATATTGACAATCTCGCTGGTCTTTAACGCAGCGTGTTCCTGAAGGCTTCTGTAATTCTTTAGCAGCAAGCGCACATTATACAGCCGCTTGTCGAAATCCCTTCGTTGTGCTTCTTTGCTATACAAATCATCACACAGCTTTTTAGAGGTCTTCTTGGCGGTCTGCTCTGCCACACGTTCGATAAGTTCTTCGAAATACGCCAGCGGAACGGTTATCGTGCTTTGATTTTCATTTACAGTCATATCTTCCATGCGCTTACTCCCTTCTGTTATTTAAGTTCTTTGATAAGGCGTTCAAGATACCACTTTGCTTTTAGGCAATCTTCTATGCCGTTTTTTTCTTCGTAACGCCATAAATATTTGATGATGTTGGCAACGCAGACAGCTTCAATGCCTGTTTTGCCAACGGTAGCAGCCTTTAGAGCATCTATACACTCAATACCGCCTTTGGTGTAGTGTTTCGGATGATTTACGTTATCCTTAGGAAGCGGCATTGTAAAGCTATCTTTTGAATTCTTCGGTGCTTCTTTGACAATAACGTATTTATCATCTTTTAATCCGATAAAACTAAATGGAGATTTAAACACACTCATTATTTATGCTCCTTTATCCATTTTTTCGTGTCTGGCAACCGCTCCAGCTGTAGGTGAAAGCGTTTCAAGATACATGGCTTTCAGTATTTTACATTGCTGGATTTTCCATTCGCTAAAAGCATTACAAGTAGCGTGGCAGCCTATTTTTCTTTCTGTGCATCCTCTGCATGGTGTTTTCATGTAGCACCTCTAAAATAATTCTTGTTGGTTGCTTATATCATTCGGTGTTTTAGTGGTAATGCCGGGATATGATCCTGCGAACTTTTTCATCCGGTAATCGTAATACTTTCCGTCGGCAGCCATATAGTTTGCGTCAACTTCATCAGGTGTCGGCATATAATACTGCGCTGGTAAAGGAATATCAGTGCACAGCTCTTCAAGTCTGCTCTTTCCGTAAATTATATGATTCCTTACTAAATTCATGTTTTCGCCGTCAGGATAAAAAGGGTCTTGGCATCCATAGGTCCGGATATGTTCCCACCGCAAAAAACTGTCTATAAGCATAGCTGTTTCTTCTTTGATTTGTTCTTCAATGCTTTTTTCTTTTTTCGGCATTTTACACACTCCCTACATTTCTTCTACTTCCGGGTCGTATAGCTCAAGAAGTTCTGAAAATTCTCCTTTGCTAGCTATCTTTATAGCTTCTTCAGGCGAAGCAGCTAACACTCTGTCGTGAAAATCAACCTCGCCCGAAATTAAACTGCGCCAGCTAATAAGATAAAGCTTAGCGTCCTGTTGAGCCATAACCGCCACCACGAACAGCACTTGCTTCATCGTCCGAGGTTACGCAGTAACGGACGAAGATTCCCTGTGCACAGCGTTCACCTTCTCTGATGATGATGGTTTCGCTGCCGTTGTTTCTGAATTTAACACCTATATTGCCGTCATTGTCCTGGTTGTTAGCATAATCGCTATCAATAATGCCTACGCTGTTAACTAGCGACAAATTGAATTTAACCGCCAGACTGCTGCGGATAAACAGCATCAGCACCATATCACCGGGCATAATAGCTTTGACATTCAACGGGACCAGCACGCTTTCACCGCCAGCTGGAATAAAAATATCGGTCGGGGCATAAAAATCATAGCCAGCAGAAAACTGTGTGCTACGTTGCGGAAGCTTCGTGTTCGCTGGTGCGTCAATCGTCGGTAAAAATTTAATCATCTTAAAAACCTCCTAAAATATCTCTCCAGATTATAACCAGGATTCCAATCGTGCCAACGATTGCAAAAATATCCATACAAATCATCGCAACAAGATTTAAATATTTCACTTTACCACTCCCTGTTTAACATCCATAAAGCTACACACATAACAGCTACGTCAAGCAGTGTGCAACTGACAATATCAATTAAGCACATTTCCATTGGTAGTACCTGCTAATTTGGATCTTTGCGCCTTTATTGCATCCAACAAATATTGCTGAAATCGGCAATCATCATCTAATGCAATTTTTCCTGTTTCTTCCAGCTTTCTTTCCATGTAGTCGAAATTGCTTTCAAGTTCAGTCTGCATTTGCAACAACATCCAATCCGGAAAATTTTCCATGTTAGCATTCAGCTCATTTTCAATTTGAGTTAATGCCTGTGTGCCTATCCTATGCACGGCATAGCGAAAAGCAAACAGCAGGACAATTAATTTTTCATCTTCCATTTTTTATCTCCACCTTTCTTATCCAAATACCATTAGCTAACTTCTCCAAATCTATTTTCTCACGGCAGTGAGGGCAAATTGGCATCATATCATTTTTTCGCCCCATATGTTCCTGTAGCATCTTCAACACACGCTTATAAGGCCTAAACTTCGTGCCAATCTCGTAGCATCTTAACGTCTGTTTCCTGGCTCTGTCATAGTCCTTTGCTATTGCTTGCCACTCATTGCACATCAGCTCCAGCACAACTATAGGTTCAACCATGTTGCCGCAGTGATTGCAGTAACAGATTTTTGTGTCCGGGTCAACAGTAAAACTGATAGGCTTTTTACTGCCACCATAAATGTCGGTTTCTTTGTAGCAATGACATGTATTTCTGCCCTGCTCACGCTTAATCGGTGAAAACTTCAATATCTTCAATATGCATCACTCCTTCCTAACAGCCATCGCAAGATGGTCGATAACGTTGCCAATTCTGGAACGCTATACCTTCCCACTATACCAGGTAGCGTTTTATTGTTGCTTGTCCTCTTCTTTGGCTCTTAGCCGTTCGAGCACTGCGGTTGTCATCGCAAAAACTTCGCTAGAAGCCATCGTAACGCCGCATTGACTATACACGTTTTCAACAACCTGCCACATCACGGTAGTGATAAATTTTTTAATTGTCGGATACTGGCCATTCACTCTGCTGCTAACATGCTTATCGCCTTTATCATAAGCGAGTACAAATTGAGCGCCGCTTTCTTCAAGTAACTTCTGTGCTGTTTCTACTTTCTTGTAGTCAATCATGTTTTTCATCCTTTCTTACGCACGCTTATTTTTCGATGTTTACAATCTCGACTTTGACCAGATACTCGCTGATGTCGTCCCCGTCGATGTACCAAATCTTGCCATTTGAGAGATAAACATCAAGCTCGTCCAGGTCACCATCGTATTCCAGGCGTTTGATGCCTTCCAGCTTAATATTTTCATATTCTTCGTCAAATCCGTCCAGGTCACGCAACTGGTCAGAGTCGTTAACGCAAGTGCTCAAGAGGTCTGCGCCAGCGCATTCGCTTTTTATTGGTGTGCGGACAGCAACTTTGCCGTTATCAAACATATAAGTGCTTTCAACGATATGCGTCAGGCCAAAGGCCTTTTCCGGATCATAAGATTTTAACATGATTATTCCTCCTTTTTATAAAAAGCGGCGGCGTGGGAATTCTCAGCAATGCTTACTGCCATTCGGCAACCCAGCCGCCGCGCCCATGGGCTAGTTATTTATTTTTACTGTTTATAGTTAAAGCCAAGAAACCGAGAATTTGCAAGGCCTCATCCTTAGTATCATAAGTGCCATAGACACATTTCTCTCTGTCTGTATACGCGCAAACATCCCACTGTTGTTTGATGCCTCTTTGATGTACTTTAACCGCATTTATTTTCTTTGCTTTAATCCATTGCGTTTCGCCAATCTTAATCAGCATTTTTTCACCTCCTTCCCGTATACAATTTCTCGCCCGCAATAAGGACAATATTTATAATCATCATCACGGTCAAGAAAAACCGCACCACACTCATCGCACTCATATAAAGTTATTGGGAAATTATATTTAGGATAACAATATATTCCCGTCACCGTTGTTTCTTCCATTCTTATCACCTCCTCGGCCATTTTTTGACGGCTTCCGGGTGCTTTGCTTTCATTCTTTGCACAAACAATTTTTTTAAACTGAGCCACGCATATCTATTTCTTCTAAAAACAACATTTACGGCACGTCTAATCATTACTAATCGTGGCAAGAATTCACTTCCGGGCGGGTTCAAATGTTTGTAGTCGTTTAGCTTATTGCCAATGGTTCTTTTCATAAATCTCACCTCAACTTTTTCAAGGAAGTTTTGCAAGAGATTTTTGCAACATGTTGCAGTTTTCTCTTCTCCCACTTTCTACCCACTCATTAAAACATTTCTTGCAGCAGTACCCTTTACTGTTGATATGGAAGTCTGCTACATCTTCTATCTCTGCGCCGCAGGTTTCACAATTAAAATGCCAACCGTGGTTTAACAATTCCTCGACAGGAATACTGTCAGCGTCCCCATATTTGTCAGCCCAAGGCAAACGCTGCACTCTGATGCCCTTGAAATGGATTCCATTTTCTATGCTAAAATCTTGTTTTGCCTTGCCTGCTGTTTCAGCGAATGTTATTTCCTCCGATATATCTTCAATATCGTAGTCTGAAGCGTTGGAGAAGCAATACGCTTTAGATTTCATATTCTATCACCTACATTCTTTATTTTATGTTATATATCCAACGTTGTTTTAATTCTTTTGGAACGCCTTTGCCCCTGCCGCTCTATTTAGCACATTTAATCAGTATATCGCTGCTATTATCACGCACTTTCAACAACCATACATCATCAAGCCATGTTTCAGATACATCACCATCTTCATCGTAGCACTCGATGTTAATTTCATAGTCAGCACAATCATTTTTTTTCGCCCATTGATACAGCTCTTTAATCGTCATTGTTTTCCCTCCTTACTCTTACCCACTTTTTTGCAAACAGTCGCAGATAATGAATATACCCGTTATCAGTCAGCGGTTTAACTTCTTTACGCACTTTAGGCTTTAAAACTGTTGTGATTGGATGTCCATCTACAATTAAGCCTGCGCCTTTTTCCCTGCACGTAGCCTTAATTTCATCCTCATGTTTGCTGTAAAGCTCTTGCGGAACGAAATAATAGAAGCCTTTAACGTCTGGATGGTCATGGTATTTATTCTTTTTTTGGTCTGCTCTAAAATCTGTAATGCTGATTTTAATCTCGACTTCGTAGAGATAATCACCTTTTGTAATGTAAAGGAAGTCTGCTTCATAGTACCCCGCGTACAGGTCTTGCCGTTCTCCGCCGTCCCATATCTTCCAATACCTGTCCATTATGATATTCGGGCCGCAATCTAAGCCACGCTCAATGCCGTATAAGCGCCCTAAACGTGAGCTAAGACTATCCTCGGTATGTTTATCGCCATAATTCATTTAAAGCCTCCTAAAGCTCATACTCCACACCCATTTCAGCAGCAACGGCAGGCAAGGCGGCTTCTGCTTCTTCCTGGGTACGGTATACCCAGCCTTTTTCAAATATAGCTACGTCATATGCTAGCCCTTGCCAGATAACGTCAATAACAATCCAAACTGTTGGGTCTCCAAAAAATCTGCCGCCAAAAGAATAATATTGTTCCCCGGCTTTCGGCTTCCACGGTAACTTAATAATTTCGTCCTTGCCATTCAGTAAGGCAGCAAAGGCTGCCTTAACGTCTTTATCATTACTATTAAAGGCTGTCATGGCTGCTAATGCAACAAACACAGCATATATAGTTACAAAAAAACCTACTATGCAGCAAATCCCTTGTATCATGTCTATTCTTCCTGCCCAGTAAATCAGCCACGGGCTAACAATTGGTTCGTTCATTTTTATTACCTCCGTATTTTTCCATAAATCTCGGATTGCCTGTGCCGTCAATGCTCAATTTAAAGCCGTTGATTTCAATTTCAGCCTTGCCGTCAAATGGTTTCTTGCTTTCAGCTATCCAACACAGCCTTTCCATAACAGCTTCTACCGCTGATTCCGTAACATCTACTTTTTGACCTACCATAATGCCTTCTTTTTCGTTGACATCGGTATAATAAATTTTTCCACGAAAACCACAACATAATCTTTTAGCCATTTAATTGCCCCCTTAATATATATGGCGTCTTTAGCTCTTTAGCTACATTCGACAATGCTTTTTCCGCATCATCTTGCGTCGCGAACACCCACCCAGCTTTATAGGCTGCATAATCGTCAGGCTCGCCGTTCCAAGTCATCCTAGTTGCAATCCACTTCAGCTTTGAAGATTTATCACAATACAATCCAAACGTCCAATAATCTTCGTCACGATTCGGCAGCCAGGGAATTTTAATAATCTCGCATTCTCCCTTGATTAATGCTTCCAACACATCAGGCGATGCAAGTAATGGTATATTTTGAGGATATGCCTTGTTTACTTCTAAATTTTCCTCGGTGAAAAAATATACTTCGTCATACCTGTCAATCCTAAATTTTTCTCTCAATTTTAGCCCCAGCATTTCAGTGACTGCTGGAATAAGATTTTTGCTCACTGCTACTACCTCCGCTTCCTTTCAACTTTTATCTCAAATTAATAACCACTTCCTTGCCTTGACGTTCTTCGATGCACCGGTCGTTAATGAGCCAGCATTCATCTTCTTTACCATTTTCGTCATAGCATTTGACTGTTATTTCCATTCCTTCGCAGTCATGTTTGACTGCCCATTTATAAAACTCTTCGACGGTCATTATTATCACCTCTCTATTTTTACAAAAAACGTCCAACGTGTTTTCCCTTGCTTATTTCCGGCAAGCGGAAGATAAGGTAACGCACACCTTAGCACATCCTTATGCGGAATGTCCTCGTCGCTCCATTTAAACAGCAACATCCCACCAGGTTTAAGCACTCTAAAGCACTCAGAAAACGCCTTTGTCATCCACTCTTCCCATAGCACCGGAAGTTGCCCATACTTCTGTGCCAACCAGCTGCTCTCGCCAACTTTTACCAGGTGCTGCGGGTCAAAAATGATGTAGCTAAATGCTTCATCTGCTATATTCTCCATGTTGGTTACATCAATTATCTTGTCTGGCTGAATATGTAATTCTCTTCCGTCGCAGAGCTTTGTATGCAGCTCTCGTATGTCACAAAACATAACAGCGTCGCTCTCTTTGTCATGGTAGAACATCTTGCTTCCACAGCATGGATCTAAAATAAACGGCTTATCCATTATTAGCTCCTTGCGTTGCATTGATTTTTTCTGCGAGTTCATCCATAGCTTTTTCTGCTTCTTCTTTGGAATCATATTGATTATATTGAATTTCTTTTCCATCGACGCAAATGTTGACAATATAAACGTCTTTTCCTGTTCCTCTTATGCAGCGTTGTAAGGATAGCCTGTTAACGCAGTTAAAATTTTCCCACATTCTGCTATTAACCTTAATTAGCATTTACTCTTCCTCCTTGCGTTCACGGCAAATGTCCAGCTTATCGCCAATGCCTCTTATTGTTCTGCCCAGGATTTTGCAAACGGACTTCAACCACTGAACGCTATGCCCTTCAAGCACCTTATCCATTTCTTCGTCGGACAAATCACTAAAGCAGATACTTTCCCAATGTTTACCGCGTTTAACGCGGAAATATACGCCGTCTAGTTCTCTTTTTGTTGTCATTTTTTATCCTCCCTGCCAAAACTTCACACTTTCTTAACTCGCTACGCATCAGCTCACGTGCCTTACGCAAGCAGTAACGATAGTATTTCAACTTCTGCTGTTTACGCTTTACCATGCCATCCATATCAACCACCCAATCGCAGCACCTAATAGAGCACCAAATATAGCAGGTATACCGATAATCAGTATAAACATGATCATGTCGACAATTACGTTTAATGCTTTGGTTATTTTCCCAAAACCTTTCTCCATGCTCAACACGCAAGAGTAACTCTTTGTGTCCCTCTTCGTTTTTAAGGAAAAATCAACCATTATTCTCACCTCTGTTTGGATTCTGCTTCCAGCCACCTACAGGACGATACAGATGTAAAACATCGTATATCCCGCCTACGCCGTGTAAATACTCGCTTTCTTTTGGGTGAATCTGATGAACTTCTTCTTCCGGTAGCCAGAACACGTCTTTAACCTGGCACATAACCTCCCATGAAGGTGTTTTATTCGTCGTGCCGCAAAATTTCACGCTCACGTGCTCCCATTGGTTGCCGTCCTGATCAGGCTCAACGCCTACAACACACTGCAAGCTCTTTTTGATTCCTGGCAGATGCAGGAAGCCTATTAACACCAAGCCTTCAAAAGCAAAATCATTTTTTCTTGTCGGCTTGAAACTTTTCATTTGCCAAAATCTCATTAACACTTCTCATCTTAATCTCCTTGCTCCGCACAGTTGCGGATTATTACTGCACTGTTTACATTCCTTATCGCACTCCCAGCAGCATACGTGGCAAACCTCGCTTCTTACGCAGCCGGGGAACGGAAAAGGGCAAACATATTTATTTTTCAGCTTTTTCGTGATTATCGGCTCTGTATCTTTCAAAAAATTTTCGGCAGGCTTTTGAGATATAGCCTTACTTTTGTTAGTTGCCTGCCTTCTAGTTTGCGCAAGGCTCATGATTTTGTGCTTGCACTCCTTGCCACCGCAGCTCATTCCTTGCCGCCGGGCTAGGTTAGATACATCTCTGTAACATTCAGTGCCACATTCGCAAAGGCATTTTGCAACCGAAACCTTCTTTTTAGGTCTGATGCTGATAATGCCTGGAGGATAAATTTCAAGCACTGTCAGCATACCTATTTTCTGCCCTAGCAGATAGCTCCAATCCTTATTCTGCATTAAACCGACTTCCTTTCGCTTTACTTTAGCCAAATAGTGCCATAGCACGATGAGCATCTAAACGCCCATTTTACAGCACCTTTTTTGTCTAGCCGTAGACAAGCTTTATTTTTTCCTGCTTGCAATGAGGGCAGCACTGCTTGCCTTCGGCTGTTGTTCCAAGTAGATATTTCACTGTTGTCCCTCCGTTACAGTCAGGAATTTTAACACTCTGCCTGTATTACTGATTCTGTATTCTTCCAGGTCTTCACGCTTCAGGTACTGCCTTCCATATAGTGCCTTCATATTCTCCCATACAAGGAACGGTACATTATAAAAATCTGTCAGATTGAACGATACCAGGATAAAGCACCTTGCACCTAAAAAGTGATGAACCTTAAGATATTCTAGCTGGTGCGGTTCAAGTCTGTTTCGCAGCATCTTGTCGCTGTCGGTGTGCTTCGCTTCAAAGCACACCGCTAAACCACCTCTAAGCGTCCCCTTGTAGTCAACACCGCTTTTCTTTGCATAGTTGGCAATGAACTGTCCATGCGCTCCATAAGGGCGGATATAATGTACAGGTTCGCTCTGTTTCTCAATCTTTGCAATGCCATGTTCCTCATAATACTGGCATCCTGCGTCAATCATCTTTTCAAAGAATGAACCACTTGCCTTGCTACGCTTGCCTACAAGGATACTTTTAAGCTGATTCATGTTTCTTGTACCCCTTAAATTTCATTCTGCTGAAAGCATATCTAAGATAAGCTAAGTCCTGAAGCACATCAATATATTCAAGCTTATCAACATACACCTTGCTTCTTCCCCACGTGCTAATCAGCTTCATGCTAGGATTGTAGGTCTGGTGATATATCGTTTTGTACAAAAAACAATATTCACTGCAAATCTTCTTGAAATCATCTTTCTTTAATTCGATTTCAGTGAACGCCAGCTTACGCAAGCGGTTAACTTCGTCTTTAATCTTCATTCTGCACCTCGCTTAAAACGGAATTTCCTCATTAAAAGGTACCGCGCTGCCAAAACCTTGGAAGTCCTTGCTTTCTTCTCCCGGTGTATGCTGAGATTCGCTGCCTTGCTCTCTACGCTCAATGAATTCAAAATGCTCTGCAATAACCTCTGTTACATATTTCTTTTGACCGTCTTTAGCGTCATAGCTGCGAATTTGCAGTCTGCCTTCAACTAACACACGCTGTCCCTTGCTAAGATAATTGCCACAGGTTTCAGCCTGTTTGCCCCAGATAACTACAGGAATAAAGTCCGCTTCACGCTGTTTGTCTTTGGAATAAGGTCTGTCCACAGCAAGCGTGAACTGAGCAACAACCTTGCTTGTAGAAGTGTATCTTACCTCCGGGTCTTTTGTCAGTCTGCCTAATAAAATGATTTTGTTCATGCTTTTTGTTCCTTTCTCTTTAACGGATTGTCCTGGCAGAAAATTTCGCCGCCTTCTTTTTTTATTACTGCGTTGATTTCAGCAGCAGCCTTATGCAGATAATAGATTTCGCCGCTGTCACGATACATATTGATATAGAAATTGACGAGTATTGAAAAATATCTCTTGTCTTTATCGTCCATAATTCCCTCCTATAATCCTAATAATTTGTTAGTCGCAGCAAAGCCTTCTGCAACCTTCTTTCTGCGTCTGCTTGCGTGTGTAACCTCTACCGGGTGGCACATCTGCAAAATACGGTCATAGATTCTTGTTTCCGTTATCGTCTGCGGCTTTTTGATTGTTTCAATCGGCAAATTTGTTGTAATGATTGTAGGCAATCCGCTTCGGCAACGGCTGTCGATGATCTGGAACACTAACTCCTGAGCAAACTCCGTTCGCCGTTCTGCTCCTAAATCATCAAGCACTAACAACTCAAATTGATTAAATCCGTCAAGATACGCTTGCTTTTGTTCAGTGCCCCACAATGTATTGAACACTCTGCCAAAATTAGTCATTAGACAAGCTACACCTTTATCAATCAGTGCATTGACCACACACGCAGCGGCGAACGTCTTTCCGCTTCCGGAATTTCCATAAAGCAGCAATCCTTTATGCATCCTGCGAAAATCATCGTAGTGCTCAACGAAATTCTTCATTGCTCGCATCGTCCGCTCGTCTGCGCCGTCATCATGGCTAAAAGTCTGTGACTGAAGCTCACGCTCCGGGAAGCCAGCTTTTCTAAGCTCTTGCACCCTAGCAAGTCGCTTTTCATGCTCCTCACGTTCACGCTCTGCCTGAAGCTCTTCCGCTCTGCACTTGCAGATACAGGTTACAGTTCGTTCAACGCCAAACAAGAAACCTCTGCATTGCTTCGGCGTATGGCATTTACCACACATAAGCAATCCGTTTTCGTAATAATCATCGGCGCTTTGCTTATTAAGCTGTGAAGCATTTTTAGCAATGTGATTTACAGCAAGCGTAATTGAATTCTGAACATCATTCGCATTCATGCTATCACCTCACTAAAAATATTTGTCCAGGTCTGTTTGGTCGTCCGGCGGTTTAAAATCATCCGGCGGTTTCTTTGGCTTTTCATTGTCACCGCTCGCAAGGTTTCTTGCAACTCCCTCACAATAGGCTATTGACTTCTTGCCTTGCTGCGCTGTTATTGTTACCGCTTGCATGGCTATTAGCTCGCCGTGCTCCTTAGAAATAGCCTGTAACCGCTCTGCAATATATGGCGTTATCGGCGTAACATTTTGATTCCAAAAGCCAACAGGATTATTATCGCTCGTAACATTTTCGTAACTGTTACACGTAACAGCAGCATTTTCATCGTAACAACCACTACTAAAGTTGTTGTTACTCTTACTCTTATTCTCTTTCTTATTCTTACTCTTATTCTTATCCGTAACATCTGTGTTTGTTACATCGTTGTTACGTGTAACATCTTGACTTGTTACGCTTTTGTTACACGTAACATCTTCGTAACATTCCGTAACATTTGCATTTGTTACATCAGTGTTACGTGTTTTGGATTCCCTCTCACGCTGCCTTTTAGCTCTCATTGCTTCCTTGCACCGTTCACGCTCCTTAAGCTTTGAAAGCTCTTCGGCGTTCTGATGCTTACTCCAGCCTACAATATAGATATATCCGTTGTCCTCTATATCAATCATGTTGTACTGCCGAAATACTTCTAAAGCAGTTTCCGCAATTTTAGGCTTAAAACCACCAACAGCAGCTAAGGTTTTAGGTGTATACGCTACACCTTCGGTAGCGTATACATAACCACCATCGTTTTTTTTACGAGCCAGAGCTAACAGGAAGAACCACATTAATGCCAGGCTATCACCAATCTTCGTATCAGCACGAAGTATCTTAATTTTTTCGCTGTCGAATACATCAGCGCTAACCTTGAACCAGTTCTCCATGTCGCCCTCCTACAATAACTTCTTATATAATGGTTGCCGTCTAAGTAACCTTACATACTTCATAAGTGCTTTCTTTCTCATGCTGTCTGCCCCATTTCTTCAAGTAATGTCTTGATGGCTGTATGAGCAAGTGCATATTGAGGAATTGTAACCATTTTTTCAAGCTCTTCAATAGTCAAGTCCTTAATGTTTTTGTATGCAGCAAGCGGTCTGCCGTTCTTATCGTGACCATTAGCAACAGTTACAACAATCTCACCTTGAGGGGTAATCTTAACAAATTTATCCCCGGTAGCTTGCGGTTGAGCTTTAGGCTTCTGCTCTTTGCTTTTTGCTCTTAACTCTTGCTTCGGCTCCGGTTCACAGGCTGAATTTCCGTCATCATCCTCTTGCGCAAGTCCAAGAGCAGCAGCAAGGCTATATCTTCTTGCATAAGTCAGTGTACTGCCAAAACCCTGGGCATCATTCTTCTGAATAGGATAACTGCTCGTCACTTTAATAAACTGACCGCTGCTATGCATGATCATTGTAGTGACAGCAAGTTTACTGCTTTCTACAATTCCTTCGTTAGCCTGGAATATGCTTAAGCCGTTCTTGCTGAGCGGCTCACGTGCTACGTTCAGGCATTCTGCTAAATCCGCATATTTGCTTTTAAAAAACGGATTGTCACAGCCTTTAACAGCATTTTTCATTTCGCCCTGAGCCTTTGCTAAGGCTTCAGCCAAAGCGTCGATTTTCTCGCTCATTTCCATTTAAATCACCTTTCCTTCCTTAACCAGTTCTTCAAGCCTGCTGTAAAGCTTAAGAGTAGTTTCAGCATCCCAGTGACAGCATTCACGATAACTACCAACTTTAGGATAGGTTTGCATATTTACCGACAAGCTGTTAACGTTATAGCTTAACACATCACCTTCACGCACAGCCTGTTTTTCCTGGTGGTATCCGTAGTGCTGATACTTACATTTGCCATCCCTGGTACAGTGTGAGCAAGTCTTAAAGTCTTTCAACCAGTTCTCTTTCGTCTGCTTATGCTCACCGTGCTTTCTTTTTCTGAAAGCTTCAAATCCTTCCATGCTAAGTCCGCTGCGAGCTAACACGGCGTTAACCTGTTCATTAGTTACCATATACATCCTCCTTTTGAATTCCGAAACCAAGCTTTAAATCAGCATAGGCTTTAACTACTCTGCCTTGTGCAGTTGTATAGCCTTTTAGCTGAAGCTCTTTGTTCCATTCCCTGATAAGCGAGTAGCCTTTTCCAACGCCTACGCCTAAAAGGTTGGCAATGTCTTTAGCTGTGTAGAATCTGCTTTCCATGTTTGACAACCTCTTTTCCGTATGCTATACTATATATGACCTATTTTTTAAACCGATTTCCTTTCGACTTTATTTATAGGTTAAAGGCTCTCTATTAGCGTGGGGGGTCTTTTCTTTTTGTTCTTCTTAAATTCCAATCAATACAAGCAAAGCCTGTGCACCTTCCCGGCATTCTTTTAAAAGACTGTCGCCGAGGTGCTTTTTTTGTACCGTTTTCGCTACCATTTGCGGAAACAACTCAACCACTTCACCGACTTCTTTTTGCGCCCTTAACATATTCACTGCTAAATCATCAACAGGAGGAATAAGTCCAAAAACGTCGCAAAACACTACATTTCTTTGCAGGTGCTGTACACGTAACCACGGTGTACGGTAGAGTTTTGACATTGCTAGTGCAATAACATCAGGGCATTGCCGCCAGTCAATCTCATAGTCTTTCAAGCAGCTAGAAGAAATCCCTAGTTTTTCTGCCGCCTTAATGCGGTTCAAACCTGCATATTCTCTAGCTGTTTTGTATATATTAGTTTGAGTTTCAGACATCTTAAAAAACTCCTTTATGGTATAATACCAGTATGGCAGTTAACCAATCGTTATAAATCTGCCATCATTGATTTTTCACTGTGTAGTAATTAACAGTGACCACATCTCCAGGCTGGAGATAACGGCGGTTGGCGGTCAGGTGCTTGTTGTCTTTGCTCACGTTATACCAAAACTCGTCAAAACAAATCCTTGTTTTGTTAAGCAGGAAATACTTGTCAGCGATTCCATACATGGTTTCGCCTTCTTGTACAATGTGCGTAATTGTATGCCTTTGCACCTGGCTGTCCGAAAATCCGCCAACTAAGCTAAGAAAACACCAAGCAAAGATAATGCATATACATATTTGCAATACCTTTTTCATCTTTTTCACTCCTTTGTAGCAATTTCCGGCTTTTCTACAACCGTCAAGATTTTGTTATTTCCATGACGATAGCAAGCCCAAAAGCACTTACACGCTTCAGTTTCGTTTCTTTCGGTAAAAGTATCAAGTCTTACTTTACCGTTTTCCAAGTTTTGAAAAACAACTACCCAGTCTTTACATTTATACATCTCTTCTTCCCTCCTTTACGCTTCCAAAAAGTAATCAACGCTGACGCCGAAGTATTCGGCAAGTTTTTGCAATGTCTTTAAACTCGGAGTATATTTGCCTTGTTTCCAATAGGTAAGCGACGGAGCGTTAATTCCTGCCTCTTTAGCAATCCTATTAGCCGACAAACCCTTTTCGAGCATCAATTTCTCGAATTTACTATACATTTTTCGCTCCTTTCCTTGCATAAAATAATCTACTGTGATAGAATTATATTAAAGTAATTTAACACTAGCACTGATTTAAAGTGCTTTAATCTAAGTATTAATTTACTATAATTATTATACTACTTTAAAGCGTTTTTGTAAAGTAGTTTAATGAAATTTTTTTAGGATTTTTTGGAGAATTTTACATGTACGAAAAACTTGCATTACTGCTAAAACAACACGGTATCAGTGCTTCAAGATTAGCAAAAGAAACAGGCATTAGCGCACCAAGCTTAACTTATTGGAAGCAAGGCAAATACACACCGCAAGCTAAAACCATTCAAGCTATCGCTAATTACTTTAATGTTCCGGTTGCGTATTTTTATGATGACACTGAATATGCTTTAGGTATAACAAAGCAGCAAGCGCATGACCTCGGCATAGACACCGAAGCAGTAAAGCAGCAGCTCAATGCCCAGCTTCTCGACGAACAGGCTATTGAGATTGCGAAACAGATTCAGAAGCTTGATGACACCCAAAAGATGGCTATCGAGCAAATTATAAAAGGGCTGTTGCAAGGCAAAGGCAAGGCCTGACTTCCCCTTCGCCAGCATGGCATAATACCTTGCAATCTAAAGAAAGGAGGTTAAAACGAAGTCGATGTCATACCACTAACGAGTATGCACAGCTGATTCGACAATTACCAACAGAGCATGTGTATTTCCTGCTACTCTGCATAGAAATTGCCAACCAACTGGTTGCAAAAAAGCAAGCTGAAACTGTAAAATGCGGACTTAATGATTCAACTTGATGTTAGGGGAATTCTCTTTAGGGAGCCATTTTGTAGAAGAACTACAGCGATAAGAGGGCGCATATGTCCGTCCTCTTTTTCGTGTGTATAAAAAGAAAGGAAGTCGGTATGAAGTGCTAGAATATCCAATCAAAACAAAGCAGGAATTGTTAACTGACAATTGCGTTGTAAAGTTGGGCAAACATTATGCAGCCATATTATTATATTCAAGACTTTCGCCAAATGGTCATTATAGAATAATGTGGGGACAAAATGATTATTATGTATATGATGCCAAGTCTGAGCGATTGCTAACGTGTGGGCACCGTTGTGTAAATCTGTACACAGCTTTCATCGCAGACAATGGATATTTCTTGTTAGAGGAATGGCTAAACAGGGATGCTTTATGTGGAAGAATAACAATAAAATTTTTGGACGGTGAATTGATTTATCAAAATGAATTTCCATTAAATATTATGGTATCTATTCTTTCAGAAAACGGATTGTTCGCAGCTGTAAGTCTTTGTAATGGACCAAGCTATCTTGCAAATAATCTCGTTATCATTGATTTAAGGAACGATACTACAACCGCTGTTGCATTTCCTTCGATAACGGATGCGGATAATATAGTAAGCTTTGACACAGACAAGAATATTTTTACCATTAAGTCATCAAATAATATAAGTTACAAATACAGTATTGACGGAATTTTTTTGGACGAGGACAAGTACACTGTTTTTGCGGAATCCAAACTCGTAGGAAAAAAAGCTTTTAGAGCAGCAAAAAAACATCTTAAAAATTTAGACTCTACAAATATTAATGATTATTGCAATGTTCTTTCCTTACTTCAACGCTCATTTCAAGATGTATTGATGGATAAGGAAAAAGCTAACGTTTACCGTTGCTTAGGCGACATTCAATATCGCTGCGGAAATAAACAAATAGCTCTCAATGCTTATAAAAATGCACTTTCTTTCAACGATAAAGTTGGAGTGAAAACAATATTAAAAAATCTACAAAAAGAACTAGGGGATTTAAAATGAAACAACTTACAATCGTGCTACTATCCCTACTCTGTTTATTCACGGTCGCTTGCGGAGGACCATCAGCGAAGGAAGAAGCGGAACGCCTGCATAAAGACCATATGTTAGCCACTAAAGCAATGTGGAATAACGAATTTACTCCCAGATTCCATAAAATTTTAAAAGAATTACCCGAAGCACAACAAGACATAGAAATAGCAAAACTTGCAGAAGAATTTAAACCAAAGCCAGAAGAATTGCTAAAAAAAGCTCAAGGAGAAAAGGTTCAGAAACAAAACCAACGTTTATTAGAATTAATCCAACAGCAAGATAAAAACTTAATTGATTTCCTCAACTTAACAGCAAAATTAAAAGATAAGCAAAATCTTAACCAGCTTAATTGGAAACAAGACTTTACTAACATAACGATAAAAACAATAAACACAAGACTTGAATATGATAACGAGTATTCAAAAATTACTACCGGCAAAGGTACATATGAGCTTACTCTTGCTAACTTCCAAAAAATTCACGAAGGTGATACTTATCAACAAGTCGCAGAAACATTCAAGATGCCTGGCACTCTCGTTCGTTCAAATAATGCACAAATAAGCGGAGAATATTATTACGAACAGGACTTTGAATGGATAATTGACGATGCAAAAGTGTTTATAAGTTTTGACCGTGGAAAAACTCATCTAACAATACAACACAATCTAAAGTAACAGACTACTTCCCTAGCCTGTTAAAAAAATCACTAGCAGGCGTAAAGCCTGCTTTTGTGCTTTTTAAAATAAAAAAGCTTGAAAAACAGTCTGAACATAAAATCCCAGGTTGCTTTTCAAGCCAGTGTTTTTATACAGTTTATATCACTATTTTTATAAATTAAAAATCTTATCAGAGCTTCATATTTAGCTTATATGAGCATTTAATTTTTACTAATATAAATATAAGCAGAAGCCTTGAAAAGTCGCTTATAAGCTAAATACTAAAGAGAATTTTTAGCGTTTTTGGCAAAAAATTACATGAAAGGAGCTGCAGAACATGACAGTAACAAAAAATCCGAAAACAGGAAAATGGGACTGCGCTTTTTGGTATAAAGATTGGCAAGGCGTACGCAAACATACAACAAAAAGAGGTTTTGATAAAAAGCGTGATGCTGAAAAATATGAAAGCGACATGAGAAACAAAACTCATACACATGATCCGAAATTCAGTGAAGTTATTGCAGCATACCGGGAGGAGCTGGACAGCAAACTAAAGCTAGGAGAATTAAAGCAATCGACCGTTGACGGAAAAATCCAGGCATTGGAATATTACGTTCTCCCCTTCTTCGAAAATATGAACGTCGATAAAGTTACTCCGCTTCAAGTTATGCGTTGGCTTGCACTTCAAAATGAGAAATCAGAAAAAGAACGTCTTTCAAGCAGACTGCTAAACCGCATTCGCTCAGAACTGAATCAGGTCTTTGAATTCTCGAAAAGAAACTTCGGGACAAAAAATAACCCTGTCACTCTAACAGACAGGGTAAAGCCATATTCCAACGATACACGTGCAAAGTTATGGACAGTTGAACAGTATAAAGTTTTCTATGATGATATTGAGATAGCTTCGCATAGGGTGCTATTCAATATCATCTTTTGGGCAGGCTTGCGAATAGGTGAAGTTTTGGCACTAAAAATCGAGGATATATCTCCATATAAAATTCACGTTGACAAATCACTCATGAGGATAAACAATAAAGACGAATACGTCATCAGCACAACCAAGACAAGAAGCTCCGTTCGTGATGTTGAGATACCGAAATACCTCTATCATCAAATCATGGACTACATAAGGACCCTTTACAAGGTCAAAGCCGAAGATTATATCTTTGACGGCATAAAGCCGACGGCTATCAGAACATATATGCGCTATCACTGCATTAAGTTAGGCTTGCCAAGAATCAGCCCTCATATTCTCCGGCACAGCTATGCTTCCATGCTTTACGCAACTACCGGAGATATTTTGGCAGTCGCTGAACAGATTGGTCACGCAGATACAAATACAACCTTTAAATTTTATGCTCACATGATGCCTGAAGCTAATAGAAAGGCTGTCGACAAATTGGAGAGCTTAACTGTGGATAACTTGCCCCAAAATAGCGAATTTTAATTTTTGGAACTCATTTTGAACTCATTCAATAAAAAAAGAACCGCCAAACCCCATGAATACTAGGGTTTGGCGGTTTTTGTTTATAGTCCCTTTTACTATAAACAAAGATTGATTAGCGTTTTTCTCTGATACGAGCAGCTTTACCAGTCAGTTTGCGCAGATAATACAGTTTAGCACGGCGAACGATACCAACGCGTGCTACAACGATTTTCTCAATACGCGGGCTGTGAACCGGGAAAGTTCTTTCTACGCCAACGCCGTAGGAAATACGACGAACGGTGAAGTTTTCACGAACGCCGGAGCCACTGCGGGAAATTACAACGCCTTCAAACAGCTGAACGCGCTCGCGGGTACCCTCGACGATTTTGCAATAAACTTTAACGGTGTCGCCTGCTTTAAACTCAGGGATGTCGGAACGAAGTTGTTCTTGTTCCAGTACTTCAATAATGTTCATAGTTTCCTCCTAAATCATAGACGTTCATGTGCGAACTCCACAGCGGACCGTCCGTATTACACAACGTAAATTGTATCATAGACAAACAATTAATGCAAGAGAAAAGTGTATAATTTCTTGCATTTTTCTTTAATTTTTTTCCCACCAGGCCTCGCCTGCAAGCCTGTCCAGAATAATGGCTGCGGCACTGCGCACGCAAAGATGATTATAGTCACAGGGGCCGTAAACAGGCTCCAGAATATAATCAAATTTAGCCATAGTTTCCGCCTCGATGCCAAAGCCTGTGCCGAACAAAAGCAGCACCGGTCTGTCACCCTCCTGCAGCTGCTTGCGCATAAAGCTGTAGGAAACGGTGTTGGGATAAATGCGTGCGTCCGTAGTGACAACGTAAGGCTGCTTGCCTGTGCGCTCTGCTATCGTCTGCACCGCACTTGCGATATCAGGCTGCCACAGCACGCGGCTCAGCGCGTCGGCACGGTCGGGGTTATACACCTTGCCATAGCCCTCCTGCCAGTAGGAAAGTATCTTGTCGATAATCTGCTTCTGGACCTCCAGCGGATGGATGATGTAATAGCCCTGCACATTGTAGGTGCGGCAGGTACGCGAAATATCGTGGATATCAAAGTTAGTCACCGCGCCGGCGATAACGTTCATGCGCTTGTTATAGATAGGATAATGGACCAGGCCAACATATAAATCAGCCATTCGCCTCATCCTCCTTCACCTCGGCATTCGCGTGTTTTTCCTGCTCGGCAGCTATTTCGGCACGCAGCTCCTCATAGAAGCGGCGCTCCGATTTTTTCATTTTATAGGGCAAGCGGCCTGTCAAAAGCTCCTTCTGCTCCGCACTCAAAAGGTCGGGACGCAGAGCGAGCGTTGCCTTGAGCGACTGCTTCAGGCGCCAGCTGTTAATCAGCGCATGGTTGCCGCTGCGCAGCACCTCAGGCACCTCCAGGCCCTCAAAGTTCACCGGACGCGTGTACTGCGGGTATTCCAGAAGGCCGGTGCTGAAGGAATCCTCCTCCGCACTTTCAATCTTTCCCAGTACGCCGGGAATAAAGCGGGAAATAGCGTCCATCACAATAATGGCAGGCATTTCGCCGCCGGTGAGCACGTAATCGCCGATAGACAGCTTTTCATCTACCCAATGGAAGATGCGCTCGTCAAAGCCCTCGTAATGACCGCAGACGAAGATAAAATCCTGTCCGCTGTGGGCATATTCCTCGACGATGCTCTGTTTGAGCGTGCGTCCGCCCGGGCACATCGCAATAACACGGGCGTTCGGCAGCTGCTCCTTCGCCTTGCGGATAGCAGCCACCATCGGCTCCGGCTTCAGCACCATGCCTGCACCGCCGCCAAAGGGAGAATCATCCACCGTGCGATGCACGTCATGCGTAAAATCGCGCGGATTGATGCAGCTTACTTCAATAAGGCCCTTAGAGGCAGCGCGCTGCAGAATACTGTGGCTCGCGGCCTGCTCAATCTGTTCGGGAAATAAGGTTACAAATAAAAACTTCATTCTGCCTCAACCCACTCAGGCAGCTCTACGACAATGCGCTTTTCTGCCAGATTGATTTCCTTGACATATTTCTTCAGTGCCGGCAGCAGGTAATCCTTCTGTCCGGGGACAGCGATAACATAAACATCGTTGCTGCCTGTGCTCAGTGCGTCCTTAAAGGTGCCGATTTGCTCGCCCTGCTCGTCATAAACAGGCAGGCCGATGAGGTCGGCAACATAGAAGCGTCCTTCCTCCAGCTCCGGCAGGTCCTCAGCGTTAATGCTTACCTCCATACCGCGCAGCAGCTCGGACTCGTTCATGCTTTTGATTTCGGCAGTAGTCACCAGCACCATTCTTTTATGAAAGCGTGCTGCTTTCACGGTCAGCTTGCGACCGTCCGGCAGCAGCAGATAATCCAGGTCTAAAAATTGTTCCGGCTTATCGGTTAACGGCAATATACGAATATCGCCCCGCACACCGTGCGGAGCGACAATTTTGCCAATAACTATTTGGTTTTCCATGGATTATTCGCGGAAAGCGATAATCTTACCATCTTCGGTAAGGATTTCTGCGCCCATCAGGGTATCGATATTGGTGCCTACAGTAATTTCTACAGTACGCTCCAGAGTACCATGACCAATTTCAGCGCCCAGCTCCAGAGCTTCCGCTCTTTTCAGCTTAGCCTCTGCTTCTTGTTTGGCAGCAGTACGCTTATTTCTTTCGATGTCAATTTGTTCGCGCAAAGCCGGAAGCACGCTCAAATCGCTGGCAGCCTGATGCAATGCTTTTTTAGCCTGGAACTCGAATTGCTCCAGATCAAGCTCCATATTCTTTATGGTATTTTGGAGATCTCCAACAATTTTCAACTTTAAATCTTCAGTAACTTTTGCTTTAACAGCGACGGGAACCCTAACGATCATTTTATCCATAGCGATATACCATCCTCAATCAAATAATTTCGACAATGACTTTCACATTTTCACGGGTTGCTACTGCTTTCATAACAGTTCTGATAGCTTTTGCGATACGGCCCTGTTTTCCAATAACCTTACCCATATCTTCAGAAGCAACATGGAGGCGAAGCACCGTTGTTGTACCGGTGGTCTCCTCCTCCACTACTACTGCAGAGGGATCATTTACAAGAGACTTGGCCATAACTTCTACCAATTCCTTCATGTAGATCACGCCCCCTCAAATTATTTTGCTGCTTTAGCTTCAGCAAATTTTTTCATGATACCATCCTTGCTGAACAGGTTTTTAACGGTATCGGTCGGTTGAGCGCCTTTGTTCATCCAGTCGATAGCTTTCTCAGCATCGATTTTTACGCTAGCCGGTTGAACGGTGGAATCGTAGTAACCGATAGATTCGATGAAACGACCATCACGAGGAGAACGAGCGTCTGCAACAACAATACGATAGAAAGGAGCTTTTTTAGCGCCCATACGTTTTAAACGGATTTTAACTGCCATGTTGATTTTCACCTCCTTAAATTAATATCTCACAACATGGAACTTTTCATTTATTATCTGCCAAACGGCAGCTTGAAGCCGCCTTTGGAAGCAAACTTTGCCATACCCTGCATACGCTTCATCATCTTCTTGCTTTCTTCGAAGTTCTTCAGAAGCTTGTTGACATCCTGTACACGCATGCCGCAACCTGCAGCGATACGTTTACGACGGCTGCCGTTGATGATTTCGGGTTTTTGTCTTTCCTTCTTGGTCATGGAGCGGATGATTGCTTCAATGCGGTCGAATTCCTTTTCGTCCACATTAGCTTCCTTCAGCTTCTGGCTGATGCCGCCCATGCCGGGGATTAAGCCTAAGATGGTTTCCAGAGAACCAAGCTTTTTAACCTGCTGCATCTGGTCCAGGAACTGCTCTAAGGTGAATTCATCCTTACGCAGCTTTTTCTCCATCTCCAGAGCCTTGGCGAGGTCAGTTGTAGACTGGATTTTTTCTACCAGAGTCAGGATATCGCCCATGCCCAGAATACGGGAAGCCATACGGTCCGGATGGAAGGGCTCCAAAGCATCCAGCTTTTCGCCAAGACCGATTAATTTAACCGGCTTGCCGGTAACAGCCTTTACGGAAAGCACCGCACCACCGCGGGCATCACCATCAAGCTTGGTAACAATCAGGCCGTCAATGCCCAATTCCTTGTCAAAGCTCTCGGCAACAGTTACTGCGTCCTGACCGGTCATAGCATCTACAACCAACAGAATTTCCTGAGGATGAACAGCGCCTTTAATGTTGCGCAGCTCCTCCATAAGCTCTTCATTTATATGTAAGCGGCCTGCGGTATCGATGATTACCGTATCGCATGCCAGGCTATGTGCTTTTTCCATGGCCTTTTGGGCAATTTCTACAGGAGAAACCTTGTCGCCCAGAGTAAACACCGGCACATTCAGCTGTTCGCCCAAAACCTGCAGCTGGGTAATAGCAGCAGGACGGTAAACGTCGCCTGCAACCAGAAGCGGTTTTTTGTGCTTACGCTTCAGGTAGTTGGCCAGCTTGCCGGCGGTAGTAGTTTTACCTGCGCCCTGCAGACCAACCAGCATGATAACTGTCGGCGGTTTGGGAGCAACAGTGAGCTTGCTTTGGGTACCGCCCAAAAGCTCAATCAGCTCTTCGTTAACAATCTTGATAATCTGTTGATGCGGATTCAGGCCTTCGCCAATCGCTTCACCAACAGCGCGTTCTTTAACCTTGGCTACAAAGTCCTTAACAACCTTGAAGTTAACGTCGGCCTCCAAAAGCGCCATACGCACTTCGCGCATAGGAGCCTTTAAATCTTCCTCAGTCAGCTTGCCGTTGCCGCGGAACATCTTTAATGCATTTTGTAATCTTTCAGATAAACTTTCAAATGCCATTCTATCTACCTACCTTCACTGCAAAGCTCTTTAAGCATTTGCACGGCCTCGTCTTTTTTTACCTCATCCGGAGTTGCCAGCAAATCTATTGCCTGCTGCAGCTTAGCATGCAGCTCCTCCTCGCGGCTCAGCACCTTCAGTGATGCTTCATATCGTTCTAGCAGCTGCTCAACACGCTTGAGCAGGTCGTGGACAGCCTGGCGCGAAACGCCCAGCTCCTCCGAAATCTCGCTCAGAGACAAGTCGTCATAGAAATACAGTCCCAGGCATTGCTTCTGCTTAGCTGTCAGAAGACCGCCGTAAATATCAAAGAGCCTGCCTAAGCGCATACGCTGCGCAAAAATTTCTTCTGCTGACATTTTTATCCCTCTCGAAATTTAGTCGACTATGTAAGTATAAAGCATAAAGCGATGCTTGTCAAGTATTTTTACTTGTCACCTTAAAAAATTTCTAAGCCTCTTTTTCTTCCTTCAGCCATTGCCAGATCAGCGGCGCTGCGTAATTGCCCATCGACTCATAAGTCTGGAACTTGGGATGAATGCCGTCAACGTAGGCCTTAAAGCGTGCCCCGGCGTCCAGGCCGATAGCAGGCTGCAAATCCAGCAGGAAGGCCTTACCGCCGCAGATATGCTCTGCCTCCTGCCGCAGGTTCAGCAGCTGACGGTTGAGCGCCTGCTCCGTACTGATGAACGGCAGCACTACGCACAGGCTGTACTGCTTTTCCTCGCACCACTCCAGCACACGCTTGTAATCGCGGCTGATGTCCTCCAGATGACGTCCCTGCAGGATGTCGTTGGCACCGCCGAGGAAGATAACGTGATGCACATATTCCGGCAGCGCGTATTGGCGCATGCGGTAGATGATGTCATCGCAACAGTCACCGCAGACACCGTAATTGAGCATTTTTATCTGCGTCAGCTTTTCCACCTGAGCGGTCCAGGAATAGCGTGGGCCGAAGGGAAAGCCCTGGACCAGAGAATCGCCGTAACAGGCAACGTATTTCATGATAATCGCTCCTCACGTTGGTTTTTCTACATATTATTATAGCATAGATAGCGGAGGAAGAAATTGCAGGCAGCAAATATAAAATTAATTGATTGACACATTCAGCTAGGATTTACTAATGCTTTAGCACAACAGCCACTATTTATTAGCATCCTATTTCTTTGATTCACGTTTTTTGAACTGTTCACATAAATTAAATATGTCATCTTTTCCTACTCTATCATTGAACATTTCCTGAAATTCTGCCATGAAATCAATCAAATTCTCTGTAATTTTAAATGGATCAGTCTCTTCAGATATAATATTTTCATATAAAACTTCTATACCTCCTCTCATATAATCTTCAAATAGTTTGAAATCATTTTCATCTTCGCAAAAGTATCTGAATGCTTTATCTATTCGCTTTTGTTCGTTTGGCTCATACTCATTATCTAACAACAAAATAAGCTTCATTACCTCCTGCGCTCTATCTGCATATCTAATAACTTGACCTTCTGAAATTTTAGGCCCATGATCCGACACTTCTCTTGCTGCCTTACGTTTATATAAATACCATATCATAGGTGCTACCGTGTAAATTTTGTGATTAAAAGCAAAAATTTTTATTTCTTTTTCATATGTGCCTTTTTCAACCAATGTATCAGTTAACTGTTTAACATATTCGCCATGTTTACCAGTAAACTGATATTCACCGGAAAAGAAATCTCTTTCGCTACTTTTGGTATTGTTATTAAAAGTCATGCCAATATCCCCTTATTTAATTTCAGTAAGATAATCACTAATTTTGTCAAAAGTCAAACGTCTTCCTATCGCATTTCCAAAATACTGCTCAGCAACTTTGCCATCAGTATCTTTTATAAAAATGATTACTTGGTCAGCAATTTGCGGTAAGGTATCACATACAATTTTAATTCTTTGGTTATCTAACGTTGATAAAGGAGCATCCATTACGACAGGATATGTTTCATTAGCACTATTTTCCTTTGCAATTCTGATAATGGCAGCTAAAAAAGCAAATATTACGGCTATACCTTGAGCAGTAGATGTTTCTAATGAATTAAATTTATCATTAACACTAACTTTAACTGCATAATTATCGTCAATTTGTAAAGTTATACTTCCATTAAAGAACTTCTTAAAATTTTCATTGATATATGCCTGTAGATTTGCTTTTGTCTTTATTTCTTTAGCTGTATATTCAACGTTAAATTTATCATATAAGGCTTCTGCATATTTTTTTGCAAGAGCTATACTTGCATTCTGTGAACTTTTCTTTGCTAAAGTATCTCGTTCAGTTTCCTTGCTTTGTATAGAAACACTAAAACCACCTATTCTTTTTTCTAATGCACTTTTATTATTACGTAATTGAACAGTATTAATTTTTGTTGTCGAAATTAGTTTGTTCAATCTATTTACTTCTCTACTTACATCTTTTCCATTTAACTTTTTATCAATCTCATCTATTTCTTCTAAACATTGACTAATTTGTTCATCTAAAGTAAGAATAGAAGCAAAATCACTCCTAGCATCATTCAGTAAATATACTTTTTCTTGATATTTATCCTTCATCCTTTTTATAAAATTACCAATACTTGTACTTATAGATTCTGGCGGTAAGTAGTTTATAAGATTTTCCAGCACCTTCCATTCTTTACTATTTTCTTCTAATATAGTACCACATATACACTGTTTTTGCTTAAGCAAGTATTTAATTGTATCACCATGTAATTTAGGAATGTCTTTTCCGCTAACATCGCTATTAGATAAAATAACCAAGGCTTCTTTAACCGGCCATTCACAAATAAATCGATCAAATAAATTATCTCTATTTAAATTATCATATATTCTGCTCAACGATTGATATTTACGCAATTTATGTTCTTTCAGCTCATTTTGTCTAATCGTCTTAGTTCTCTGCAAATTCTCTGCTTCAGCATATGTTTTTATTTTATTTTCAAGCTCTTCAATGTACAAATCATTGCTTTTTATAGATTCATCTGCACTATTTATATCATCATCCGCGCTTTGCCATTCAGACTTAAGTCTTTTAATTTCCTCAGTCAATTCTGCAATTCTTCTGTCGCTTCCGCCAATATACTCATCCTCAAGCTTACCAATAACACTACCCTTCAGTTTTGGGTTTAAGTGATTTAAAGCATTGCGAGTAGCTTTTAATCCGGTAAGGCTGTTCACTGCTTCAACAAAATTATTACTTTTCCTTCCTGATGAAATCTCCTTACTCAAAGTTTCTATTTTCTCTCCATCAAAGAAAAAGTACTTTGATAAATCTTGTGGCATAATATCATTAATAGTATTGGTCAACTCTATATTTTTTAGCGATTCAGTTTTACCTGTACCAAGCCACATTCTATTTCCATTTTTATCTTTTTTAGAAATAGCCAATATAGAATTTTGAGGCTTTAAACTATCATTATACTGCTTTGTATACTCTTGTTGGCGAACAACACAATACTCTTCTTGTTTATGTTCTAAATATACCCTTACGCAAACCATTTCCTTTTGATTAGGAATCATATTATTAGCTACCAAACGATTTAATAATATTTTATCTTGGAAACTATTAGTACCATAAAAGCACCAAAAAAAAGCTTGCGCTAAACTTGTCTTACCACTTCCGTTATCACCCATGATAAGTGTTACATTCTGGTTTTTATCAATAGCAAACTGAATTTTTTCATCTTTGAATTGTCTAAAGTTAGTAAGTTCTATACTCTGCAAACGCATTTTATTTTCTCCTCTATCAATTCCTTTATTTCTTTAACGATATCTTGATTACTCTTATTTTGTTGAAGACCTTTCTTTTCAATAATAGTAATTTTAACCAATAATTGATTTAATAACTTCTCATCTAGTTCATCATACATCGAAGCCATCTACTACACCTTCCTCTTCATTACTTTCATTTATATAATAAGCTTCACTAATCTCATCAATAAGTTTATATGATTCTACCGGATTCATAGCCAACCTAGAAAACTCCTTTAAGCGTTTGACTTCATTTCTCGCCAACGAAGCTTCTGCCATAACATCTGCCTTCGTCAATCCGTAAGTTTCATCTATCCCTCGAGGTAAAGTAATAAAATCATATATTTCAGCAAACCTTTTGCCAGTCTGAGGTGACAGACGCAATACTCTTCCTCTTCTCTGTATATACTCTTTTGGATTAGTTGTACTAGCTAAGATAAATGCCTTTTGAATAGCTGGAATGTTTACACCTTCATCAAGACATTTTATTGCAACTATCGCCTGTAAATCTTTACCAGTTTCGAAATACTCTTTAATCGCCCTTCTTTCTGCTATATTTTCGCTGGCTGTAAATTTAGATACATTCATTCCTAGTTCATTGCCTAATAATCTGGTAATTGTTTCAATCTGTCTCAAATCATCATTATTAGTAGCTGAATAATCTTTTTCATATGAATTTAAAGTAGTTGCACCACAATAGACAAGCATATAATAATCATCCTTAAATGGAGTTATCACTTTTTTTAACGCATCTATCTTAGCATTTGCGCCAGCAACCAGTCTTGCTCTTTTGATAGCTAACTTCACGCCAACATCATTTAATTTACAATGCCCATATCTATCAGTAATTATACATCTTAACATTTTCTGAGTAATTTCTTGAAATGCTTGTAATTCATTTTCATCTAATGTTACAACTATTGGATAATATTTATACGGTGTCAACTTCCCTTCATCAATAGCTTTATCTAGAGTATATTCAATACACTTCTCCCCAAAAAAGTTGCATAACCTAGTAGTTCCAATATCATCAAAGTGTCTTTTTAAAGTTGCTGATAAAGCTAAGCGGTATTTATATTTATCATCTAACAATTCTAATAATCTTTCTGTTCCTAAATTATGTGCCTCATCAGCAACTAAACAAATAGATTTTTTTATTCTTTTTATCTGCTTTTGTACATATTCACTAGCAAAGGTTGCTGTAGTAGTTACAAAGCAAAAAAATCTTTTATTGTCTAGATAAGTCTGATTACGAATAGCTGTCTCCAATTGTTTTTTCCAATCTTTTTGAGGTGAACTGCTATAACCAATAATAGGCTTCATATTAAAATTGATAATATCAGATACCCATTGCTCTACCAAGTGCTGATAAGGGCAAACTATAATTACTGCAAGGTTATCCTCTACAGCTTCAGATAATCTCGAAATTGCGCCTAACCCTGTAAAAGTCTTACCAGTACCAGTCGCCATATCAAAAATTCCACAAAAAGATTGTTTTTCCCACTCATTGATAGCTTCTATTTGATAGTCATATAAACTAACACTTTTAGGTATTCGAGCCCCTTGTTTTTTCTGGTTTAATTCGTTTGCAACTAATTTATTTTCGAATTCTTCTTGATCTATTAAATAGTTTGGTGCTTTTTTCTTATATTTTGTTATTATCGCCTGAGAAATCTCTGGAAACTTCATTACGTTAATCCCTGGCTCACAATTATTCCAAATTGAACAAAAAGCATTTTCTTTCTTATCTACTCTTGCTGCATCTCCTGCACCCATCCAGTTACAAAATACATCGATAGTTTCATAATTTGCAGTTAAAGCGGTAACAGATTCATTCATAGAACCGGAAAAAGCAACTTTATTACCATCAAGGTCCTCAATTATCCCCATTTTTTCATGATACATGCCAATACCATTTTCATCTTCTATAAATGCTATTCGAATATCTAATATACCATCAGCAATTAAGTTAGCTAACAAATTTAATCTTTCCATTGCATAGTAGTCGTCTATTGTATCCGGCAATTCTTTTAACAAGGCTTTTTTTACTATATTTTCTCTACTATCGTAACCTGCTTTTATTGCGTGTAAATCATCATCCGATAAATATGGTGAAGCAACTATCTGTATGCGTCCATTATTTTTGGCTATCGTTGTAATACCCTTTGTAATTTGTACTAAAGAAGTGGAAGAAAAGAAACCCACAGCTCTTTTATATACTGCTGCCTGAGTTAACAAAGGTATATAAAAGTCCTTTACAATATGATCAATTAAACTTCTATATTCTGTTTTTATTCTACAATCCTGCAAACTCATCTTATTCCCTCCCAGTACATACTTTTTATTAACAAACTGCAAAGCTATGGTCGTTTAAATATTCAACACCTTCACAATAACTCTGCGATATGATTTTTTATATCTCCCTTTAGATAATTATATCTAATTTTTAGCAAAGACTTTACTTTATCAGGTGACGAAATATCGTCACCTGAGTTATATTCAGAAATTTGTAAAGAAGCCTTTACAGTATCATTTATCATCTTGCTGTACTCATCTATACTTTTACAAGAAATCCTTATATTATCATCTTTTGTTATGTAAACAAAATTCAAAGGTGAATTACAGATATGCTTTTTATCATCTCTAAGTTTTTTAGCACTATCTTGTATGTTCGCAACAGAACCCAATGGTATAATATGATGCAATTCCAAGGAATCTACATTATCAGAAAATACACTAACATATTGTTCAGCATCAAACATATTATTGTAAGTTTTTGACAAAAAGTATTGACTAATATAGGTACGTAAAATTTTCTTTGGAAAACGATCTTCAGCTACTTTATCTAACAACAACAATTTTTCATCAGAAAAATTGTTGTTGTTTAATACTTCTTCTTTCATAGATTTAATCCAATCATCATTACCTTGCTTAGAAAGCATGCTAACGAAAAGTTTTAAATGTTTTATTAATACACTACTTTGATCTTTGTCAAATTCTCCAGAAAAAACACTAGCCCAATACCAAGCTTCTAATTTTTTATGAACTTCCAAATTATTATAGTAACTATCATTTGTAAATATAGTAGCTACGAACACTAACATTAAACTATAGTTAATTTCTCTTATATTTCTAATCCCACATCTTGCCTGAAAGAAAAACAGTGCTCTATCTAACGAGGTACATATCTTTTCGCAATTTAAGTTTATTTCTTCAGGAGATAATTGTAAGATTTTATTGCGTTTTATATAGTCTATATTATATCCATCGTATTTATATGTTTTATTATTACAATACAATGACAAAACATCAAGGAACGCATCTATATACATTTTTTCGATTTTGTTATTCTCATTAGAATAACAACTTGTATTCACAGCAGCATTGTAACTATCTCCAGGAAAACGTTGATTGTAAAATTTTCTTATACTAGATGGCAGTAAATTTTTATCATAATTTCTCTTTATATTGATATTATTAACTATTCTCTTATAAAAATTATCTTTGCTTACTATTGCCACCCTAGCCATAATTAAGTCAAATGTACTAAGACTTATTCCACCTCTATTAAGATTTTCATAAATATCTATTGCGCGCGCCCGCTGCTCTGCAGTTACTACTATTTCATTAAGAGACATTTTATTAAGGCAAGAGTTAATATAATTTCTTAGTGCCTCCGTCCAGCAAATTCTTTTTTCACCTAACTTGTCTTTCAATAAATCTTCTACTTTTTCTTCATCATTATTTAATGCATCAATTACTTCTGCTGCGTCATTTTCATTTATAAAATTTGTAAGCATCGTACGTTTTTCATCTATATTTTTACTGGTTGAATCTAAAACAAAGTCTAAAATTTCATCTTCTATTTTCGATCCAATTTTATCTATAATATTACGCCTTCTGACGGAAGTTTGTTGAGCATTTTTAGATGTAGGTATAAATACATATAACGGAATAAGATAATTATCTGGATTGTTTACACAATAAGAATCCAAATCACTATCAATAGGATGCTTAGGATTAAATGGTTCACTATCATCAGCTTGAAAAGGCTTTATCTCAATATACGGAAGAATCTCATTCGTTAGGAAAGAGATGTTCTCATATTCATTTTGAGGATTACTAAAATTTCTAATACCAAGAATATCATTTACATCAGGATTATTATATAAATACTTCCATTTAGGCAAGCTTAAGAAGAACCTTCTTTTGAGACTAGGAGAAATCAAATCAGTTAACTTAGAACATTGCTCAAAAATAATATTTGAAAAAACATTAGTTAAAACAGTAATTCTTTGCTGTCCATCTAATAAAAACTTTACTTCTCTTTCTAATTTTGAATGATCAGTCTCTTTTTTACTTCCTATATTCTTGGAAGCAAATTCCTCTGGAGATGACTCTAACAGCAATATACTACCTATCGGCATTTTAGCAAATACTGATGCAACAATCTGTTTTTGCATATTTTCATCTCGCCATACAAACTCTCGTTGAAAATCCGGTAAAACAATTTTATAAGTCTCAATATCCTTTACAACATTATTAAAATCAATTGTCTGTAATTGCATGCAAGACACCACTTTCCTTTATAACATATCTTCTATCTCTTCCAGCGCCCTCTCCAGCGCAGTAAAATCTTCATCACTGGTAAAATACCCTACGCTAAACCTAATAGTCCCGGCAGGATATGTCCCTAAAAATTGATGTGCTAAAGGCGCACATTGCAGACCGGTACGCACCGAAACACCATATCTATCAAAAATTCCGCCAGCACTGTCACTGCTTATCCCATCCATCACACAGGAAACAATCCCCACAAACTTCTGCTGCGTATTGTTCCCCACAACTCTCAAAAAATCATATCCTTGTAAAATATCTAGCAAGCGTTTTCTATGCTCTTCCTCTTTTTTCCATATTTTGTCAAGCCCTTCTTCAGCAAGCCACTTTAAAGCAGCATTCAAGCCTGCTATGCCAACGATATTGCCTGTTCCCATCTCATAGCGCTCAGGCAAGCTCTGCGGCATATCCTGATTTGCGGATTCAAAACCTGTGCCGCCAAAAATCACTGCAGGCATCTCTATATCCGGCTTCATCACAAAACCAGATATTCCTGTCGGCCCATAAAGTGTTTTATGCCCTGCAAAAACAGCAAAATCAATAGTATTTAAGCCTACATTAGTATCAACTAAACCGGCAGTTTGAGACATATCAGCAACAGTAACAGCATCATAATCCTTAGCTATTGCGAAAATTTCTTCTACCGGAGCAATAAGTCCAATGACATTGCTTGCATGACTAACAATAACTGCATCAGGCTTTACTTCATCAAACTGATAACGGATGCGAGGCAAATCATAGCTTAAATCCTTCTGAACATGCAATTGCACTACCTTTATTGCACCTGTTTGCTCATAATAATGTAAAGTTCTTGTGACTGCATTATGTTCAAAGGGACTAATATAGATATTTTTCAATCCTTTCTTTATCAGTCCCTGAATAATTATATTAAGAGCAATAGTCGCAGTAGGTGTAAATACTACCTGCTTTGCGGGACAATGAAATAACTCTTGAATACGTTTACGAGTATCTTTTAGCAAAGCTCCTGCACTTTGAGCCATACCATAATTACCCCTGCCTGCATTAGCTCCGCTATTTTTATAGAATTCACTCATGAATTCATATACGCTATCAGGTTTTGGAAATGTAGTAGCTGCATTATCAAAATAAGCCATTCTTTCACATCCTTAGCACAGCTTTTGTAGTATCTCCATCATAATCTGTCGTTTTTCCTGATCAGAAATAGATGTTCCCATAGATTCTACATCAGCTGTAATCATATTCATTAACAACTTAGCACGTTTGCTAAACTCAACTTTTTCAAAGCGTTTTATCACAGCTTTACCTGTTTCGTCAATATATGAAAGTTCATAACTGCTTGTTGTCGCAGTATTCCCATCAGCATCGTCAGTCTTGCTTACAAACGCTTCTGCAGTAGCTTTATATTCTTTAAGAGCTTCCATAAATGTTTTGATTGTATGGTCATCCCAATCCTCAATACGTAAGCCTGTAGCTAACTTAGCAATTCGTACAATGGTAGCCTGATCATCATTAGTTACTGTTTTAAATAAAGCAAGGCATTTTTCTGTTCCGTTACCAAACAGTTGCTCAAACACTTTTTGATCTAACTGTTCGCACCAATCCTTAATTACAGATGCTAATGACATAGCTTTCAAACTAAGCTTATTCTCCGGGATAGCATATATTTCTTTTAGCTGCTCTGCTAACATTACTTTAAGAACATCAATATAAGCATCAATATTCTTTTTATAAGCGGCTATGTCTTTACAAATATCGGAATTAAACTCCTTATAACCAAATACCTCAGGAATCTTTTCAAATAACAATTCTTGACTGCCATTCCCCTGTTTTAACTGCCTCAAAAATGCTATTTGCTTACTATCTATCTTTACACCATCAATTGTTTTCTTTGATTCCCTCGTATATTTTGGCAAAGCTAAATACCAACGCTTCATGGCAGAAGCAACATAGCCATATGCATCATTCAGCTTCTCAGCTTCAATAACATAGTCAGAAAATACACCTGACATTTTTTCCACAAAATCAGCTTTATCAGCGTCCCAAGCAAAATAAGAAATATAATAATCATCCGGAGCAGAAAGCATCTGCTGCATTACATCTGCATTCAACGGCACTTGCCCATAACTATCCTGGATAACAATTTGCTGTTTTAACTCATGGAATACAACAGCAACATAAATCGGAATAACACCATCTCTTAACCCGATATGATACTCTGCATCAGTTAACCTACGATAAATCTCTCTAAATGGTATCGGGCCTAAAGTTCTTGCCTCAAAAATAACAGCTTTTATTGTTGCCAGAACCTCTGCCATATGGATATCCTCAGGCTCCATATTAAGAACAGATGTACCCATAAAGCCTTCGCACAAAATACCCTTATTAAGTAATGTACTACGCATAATCGATACTTCCTGACCACTACCGGAAAAGCCTAAATTTTCCTCAATATCATTGCGTAGTAATGCTGCTATAACTTTATCTCTGCTATTTTTAGCGATAGATGTAATATTTTTTTTGTTAATTGCTTCATTATTGATAATAGGAGTATTAGGAAAAATTCGATAACAAATATTTGACAACAATTCTGTAAGTGCTGCTTTTCTTGTAATATGCTCTACATTACCGTTATGTATATAAATAGATTTATAATTATTAGGATGAGTATATGAATTTATAAAATCAAGAATCACATCACGTAAATCTTCATAGATAACCTCATATTCATCAAATAATATTGAATTGCCTTCTGCAGCCTCTTTCAACTTTGAAACAGCATAAAACTGCTGGGCAATCATTTTTATTTCCTGATATTTCTTAGGCAGAACAAATACGCACTGATCAATTCCCTTGCTAGTCTGCAAGACTATATCTTTTATAGCATCTATAGATTTGTTTTCTTCGGGAATTATTGCATAAATTACACCATCTGCCTCGCTATTTTCACTCTTTACCTGCCAATCAATATTTGCCCGTACTTCACTAGCTTCGATAAACTCAAATGCAAAATAGCGAATCATTTCTTTCTCGTCATTATAGCGAGATGGATATACGTAATTATCAAAATTTGACTGATTTAAAATTTCTTTTGTAGAAATCCGGTTAGCATTAACCGCCATAAAATCATTGATTTTATCTTGAACATCGACACCGGAACTGCGTTTTAAGCGCAAAAAGCCATTGCTTTGCTTTTGATAGATTACAAGTTCTTTTTCCATCAAATTAGTCAAAGCATGGCTGACTTTTTCTTCACCATATTCATTATTATAGATATTAAAAATTTCTGCCTTTGTTGGTTGCAATCTTTCAAATTGCTCCAAAATATAAATCAAAGAAATAGTTTTTACTATCTTGCATTCCAGCGAATTTTTTTCTAATGCATCTAAAATAGCTGTTGTAAGAATATATTTATCATGTAAATCACCGGAATAAACCTCTTTTTTAAACAAAGGCTCAAAGTAATCATAAATATAATCCGGTGTTATTAACGCAAATTTATTCTGATCAACATTATCAAGATACGTAGCAAGTGTACTTACTCCTTTTGCAGACAAAAATGTAAAAAGAGTTCTTTCGTTTTGCGCTACACGTTCTGATAATCTTGGCAATACAAAAGTTGATATCGGATGCAACGGATAACAAGCGTAGATAGTTTTGCTAATTTCAATTTTATCCATATCCATAAAAATATTATGATTTTCATATACCTGAAATGTATTGGTAGATTGCAAGTGCAAGTTGAACAAAATTTATCAAGCAACTATATCAGTGGAA
>OCRP01000491.1_pt1 | contig 37416 bp, 31 predicted proteins | sample 1538871 | NCBI WGS metagenome assembly OCRP01 (sample SAMN04571731, study PRJEB22368) | human gut metagenome | biome: human gut; material: stool | host: Homo sapiens | place: Luxembourg | collected 2012-09-20 | reverse complement strand
TTGCAAATATGATGTGTTTTATAATTATGTCAAAATTCTTAACTTAATGACATTGCTTTGTCAAGTCCTTTTTTATATTCTCATTGTTGCTTTTCGTTAAGACTCAATAAACCAAGATATATGATACAACAAACTATCCTATATGGTCAAGGATTTGTTTGTTCACAAAATTTTCACAAAGCACGGAAAAACCACACCGAAAAACTTTTTAACATAGTAATGTAGTTTTTACAATTTTTACACTCGCTGAGACAGACTGGCGTTCAAAGTCTCATTCGTCGAAATTCTTTTTCTGTTGGCATTTTTGCAAAAATCATATCAGTATCCGATTGTTCGTCCAATGTTTTCAGCTTGCGCATCCAGTAACTCATTGTAAAGACTGGAACGTGATGTTCCTGACACCATGTTTTGCAAGTCTGCCCACTGAATTGGAATGCACGGATTCTTTCAGACCACAGCGTGATTTTTTCATCTGTTTTCATAATGATACAGTTTCCTTCCTTTGTTATGAAAAGAATGTATTAGAAAAATATGGGCGCTAACAGATACGGATGATTACCTACTTACACTTCTCGCGATTCTTTATTTTCATATTTTTATAGGAAAAAACCTGCGAATAAATATAGATTCTTTTTATAATATTAAACATTTTTTTCTCGTTTAGTATTTTTTTCGTCACCATATATTCCGGAAACAAACAATCCTGCCACGGATACATCGAATCAAGCTTCATTCCATCATGCAAATATTTATTGCAAAATCTGAATATCCAGGATTGATTGCTCATGCTTTGACGATGTTCTTCCCTTTCCAAAACAAAACTTCGTTTTACCTTATATGTAGAGCTTAAGTTTGTTTCTGTACGATAAGTGTGTACCGCTACAGTTTTATTGTAAAAATAGATTTTCTTTTTTTTGCATAACTTTTCAGCATAGATTTCATCAACTGAATAGCCATACTTTTGTTCATATTCTTCGAACCCATCTCTTTTGTATAATGTCCCACAGGTTGGCAGTGTCTTTCCCTCTAATCCGCCAAAAAAGTAATCCCCTGATTTATATTTTTTTATTTTCCCTTTTTTCAAATTATCATATACTCTTTTAATCCCATGGTAATCACGCCTCACTTTTTTCCCATCTGCCCATTCATCATTGTCCCAAAATAATACATCAAATCGTAATTTACTTTTCATTACTTTTGCAACTTCATCTAGATAATTTGAATACAAAAAATCATCATCATGAAGAAGTGCTACGTATCCTGTACTTGCTAACTGAATACAATGATTCCAGTTACCAGACATTCCAAGAGCTGGTTTGTTAAAATAATATTCTATCTGAAGATTCGTCCATTTTTCTAACAATTGTACGATTTGCTGATGTATTTCATTTGTACTAAAGTCCTCAGATATAATGACCTTGCAGTCAACTTCTTTATTCTTTTGCGTTGCAATGCTTTTAAGAGCAGTGTTTAATGTATCTACATTTTTGTATACCGGGATTCCAATTGTTAATTCCATATCTTTTTGTTCTCCTTTTCTTTCAACGTAAGTTCCAATTGTTTTTACTTTCTTTGCTTTTGTACTCCCATGATCCAAGGTATTAATCATTTTCTTAAAGGCGCGAGATACCATCAGACACTCCATACTGCGCCTTCCACTTATTTATATTATCAGTAGGTATTTCTATCTTCGTCTCAAAAGATGAATTAATCATTTTCTCTAGTTTATTTTCTATCTCATCTCTCAATACAATTGGTAATTTTGTATCTTTTCCCATTTCAATTGCTCTATTATCTATTGCAATGATAATGGTTCTCCTTTGATTATTTAATGCATGAATTCCTGCATGTAAACGAACTCCAACAAAATCTATCTTCTGATTTTTTAATAAGTTGGTGTACTGTTCTAAACTATCAATTATAACAATATCTTCTGTTTTTTCTCCTAGTTCTGATAAATACTGAACATCCCCTGTTCCTTGCGCCCAAAAATAAAGCTTCCGATAATTTTTTCGCAAAATCTGAATCATTTTTCGATCCATCTCTTCATTTTTGTCATAATCTGTTAACGCAAAAACAACCTGTTCTTCTTTGAAATGAGGTATTGTTTTACAGAATTCAGGTGTTAGCTTCCACATGGTTGGACATGCCGTAAATATTACATTTTTAAATCCCATTTCCAAACATTTCTTTTCTGTATATCTGTCCCTTACAGAATGCAGCCAATGTTTACTTAGTATACATCGATAGAACTCTTTTGATTCAATTGAAGTTTGATTCGAATACTTTCCCCAGCCTACACCTAATAAACATATGTCGTTGTACTGCTCGAGATTTTGTGTTGTATGAAAGGGACAAAACCATTCAACATTCGGAGATAGGACATTTGTCCCGCAAATAAATTTATACTTATATGTAGCCAAATCTTTTGTATCCTCGTCCAATGGTGTACCATGAAATGTTATGTGTTTTTTTTCTTTATCCGCAAATATTTGATTCATAATCTTGTTACAATAACTCATTATAATATGATCACCAATATTAAACGTATCCAATGATGAATCAAACAAAATGACCTTCTTTCTATTTTTGTTTTTTGACAAAAACATTCTCTTTAAACTTATCTTTATATACTCCTTTTTCATTTATAATCAACCTCTTGACATAACGCATTCCAAATCTGTTTGTCCGGTCTGCCAAACCGTTTATAGTATTTTTCATTATTTTTTTTCATTTGATATAATGTGCTTGGTGATGTATACAGCCTGTCTACCGCATCAATACATTCATCAATATTAGAAAATACTAAATAATTCTTTTCTTCTTTAAAATTACCAGGTACACGATAATTAAGTTTTTCACTTACAATTCCTCTAGCAGCCGCTACATACTCGCCCATTTTCCATCCTATGGATTCATGCAGTCCTGTTGTCGCAATACAAATATCCGATTTTTTCATGATTCTCATATAATTTTGCTTCTCACAAATGTCAGAATCCACAACTAAATCCGGATACTGCTCTTTTGAAAATTCATCTGGATATAACCCACCTATAAAATTATTTGGATATTTATCTTTTAATTTCAGAATAATTTCCGCTCTCATTTTATTTAACAAATCTTCTCCTTTATACAACCGCGTAAGAAAAAGTATTTTTATATTTTTTTTCTTTCTATTTGCTCTTTGCTCAAATTTATCAATAGAGCACTCCATTCTTCTTTTCAATCTTATAGCTTGTAAAATTCCCTTAGATGTATATCTCCAATCAATCGGATTATTAATACATGTAACATAAAAATTAAAACCCAATGATCTTATTTTATTTTTACACATTGGAAATAGAACATCATTCTTTTCATTCGAAAAAGATCTCTTAAAGTACAAATCACATGATTCAATATATTTACTTGCATCAGCCATATTTTTGAAATTATATCCGTCCAAATAATCAAAAGCAACCTTTTTGCCATCAACTATACACTCTACCATATGAGGTGTAGGATATTTTCCTTCTTCTACTTTTTGATATTCTACTTGACATAATCCTTGTTTTTTTAATTTCTCCATTCCTACAAAAAAAATACTTGTATGAGGACTCTCAGAAACAATATTTACAATAATATACACAATTTTCTCCTAACCAAGCAGCATCTCAATCTCCGCGATGCTCTTTTCTATATGAACCTGCGCTCCTCGTGTCTGCGCTTGTTTCTTATATTTTAGATAAAGCTCTTTATTTTCTGCCATGCTTTTCATTCCTTCATAAAGCGCCTGTTCACTATTTTCAGTTATTAATCCATATTGGCTTTGCCCTAATAACTCCTCCATTCCTGGACAATTCGTTGTCACGATTGGCAACCCTAGTATTAATGCTTCCAATACAGTAGTACTTAATCCTTCTACATAAGAGGAACAAACATATGCATCGGCATTTTCCATATACTTATATGGGTTTTCTTGAAAGCCCAACATATAAACACTATTTTGCATCTTTTTTTCTTGAATAACTGATTCTAGCTGGTTTTTCAAATCTCCTTTCCCTATCAGCCACAATTGAACATGATAGCCGTTATTAATCAATCTCTCGTGTACATTCAACAATCTCTCAAATCCCTTTTCTTTCGTAAACCTTCCGACTGCAATATAGCAAAAAGTTTCTTCCGAATGCACAGGAAGCTCCACTTCTTCTTTACACTTCTTCTTTATTAAATTGGAATCAATTGGATTCCATCTAACAATCGCTTCTTTCCCATATGTTTTTTCAAATACTTCTTTAATCTTTTCAGACACACACACAACTTCATCAAATCTCTGATAACATTTTCGAATTTCTTCTTCTGATCTATATTCTCTTTTAAACCATGGATGTTCGACTAAATCTGTGTGCACCCAAGCAATTTTTTTTGAACTTTTGTTAGTGGATCCTGAAATGATTTTAGTTGCAATTCCCTCTAGGAAAGCAATTTCCACATCGTATTCATCCCCTTTAAAAAAATATTCATATAATTCAGTTGGAGATGCATCCTTAAGAAACTCTTTCGTAAAATCTTTATTATATTTCATAAAGATTTTTCTCATACATCTATTATTCCACCTGCATAAAATATGTGCAGCATATCTTTCCTTAAGTGGATGATTCTCTATGTATGAAGAAAGTACCTTTATATCCTTATCAAGTTTTTCCAAAAACACACCAGTTTTATCTATTAAAAATAAGTCTACAGTATATTTTTTTTTGTTCAAATTGTTTACCAGATCAACAAGTACTTTTTCTGCACCTCCACCCTCTAAATTATTAATAGCAAATAAGACTTTTTTCATTTTTCTCCTCTATATTAAATCAATTTTTCCGCTATAGTGTCCCCAGTATTGTGGTAGCCATTCCATATTTCCATTAAATCCGAGTACTGCATTGATATTGAATCCAACTGATTTTCTAACAACATCTAATAATCTTTCTGTTCCGAACTCATTTGTCTCGTTCAAAACCAAATCCAACGAATAGGCCCCTGGTGCTAAACCATTTGTTTCTATGCTGATGTCAATGCTCTGCTTTCCTTCATGAACTGTTATTTTATCATAAAGATAGTACATTGCTAATGGCGTTCCATCCTGTGATTTCAAATTAATTCGTAAATGCACATTGTCTATTGATTCCTTTGCATCGACAACTAATCTCGCTTTTACAGCTTCATCTGTCCCTATATTAATATTCCCATTTAACAGCTCAAAACTGTCAAATTGAATCAACTCTCCCAAATTATCATTTCTTTTTATCTGTCTCAAATCAGTAAACACATTATAACTTTTTACATTATCCATATAGATATCTATTGCCTCTTCGACTTCTCCATCAAACTGCAACTTTCCATGATTCAAAACAATACACCGATCGCACAATTGACGAATCGTATTCATATTGTGACTGACATATAATACTGTTCTTCCTTGATTCTTAGACACTTCACTCATCTTACCTAAACATTTCTGCTGGAATTTCATATCACCGACTGCAAGTACTTCGTCCATAATCATAATTTCCGAATCTAAATGAGCTGCAACTGAAAATGCTAATTTTACATACATACCTGACGAATATCTCTTTACCGGTGTGTCAATAAACCTCTCCATCTCAGCAAATTTTACAATTGCATCAAATTTATCCCGAATTTCTCTTTTATTCATACCTAATATTGCACCATTCATAAAAACATTTTCACGACCTGTCAACTCGGGATGAAATCCTGTCCCTACTTCCAGCATACTGGCAATTCGCCCGGAAAACGATATTTCTCCCGATGTCGGTGCTGTAACTCTTGATAATAATTTTAGCAAAGTTGATTTTCCCGCACCATTATGACCAATAATTCCTACCCGCTCTCCTTTTTTTACTGAAAAACTCAAATCGTCTAGTGCCAAAAACTTCTCTCCACTATGTACTTGTACACTTCCTATCTTGCTATTGGGATCTTCTTTTTTTCTTAACTTTGCCCACGCTGACTGCAAATCTCCAGTCAATGTTCCTCCACCAATCTGTCCTAGTTTGTACTCTTTTGAGATATGTTCTATTTTTATTGCTTCCTGCATATTATCGCCCGTGGTCGGCTTTAACCACGCATCTCCTCTCTAATGAACCTTTATATTGTATCCATAAATGTTTTTTCCACTCTGGTAAATAATAATACACCAATGGCTAATACGATAACTGTAACCAACCAGCTAATTCCATAATAAGCCCAATCCATACTTCCGGAGCCTAGCAACGAATATCTAAAAGTCGTAACTATCATTGTCATTGGATTCAATTTATATAATCCCATCCATTCTTCTGGAATCAGGCACAATCCATAAGCAACTGGTGTTGCATATTGCCATAAAGAAACTGCAAATCCGACTAGCATTACCAAATCTCGATACTTTGTCGTAAGTGCCGATACAATGATTCCAAATCCCATTCCCAAAAGTCCCATCTGCAAAACGAGAATTGGAAGCATAATAATATTTACTGTAATTTTCAAATCAGTCGTTCCTGCTATTATAAAATAAGCAATAAATATAATTAGCATTGTAAATTGTATAATAAAATTAATTAACTGTGAAAAAATAACTGATATTGGCATAACCAATCGTGGAAAATATACCTTTCCCAGTATACCAGCGTTTCCAATAAATGTATTTCCACAAGAATTTAAACATCCTGAAAAATACGCCCAACATATATTTCCACACATGTAAAATAAAAAACTTGGAATAACTAAACCTTCCTGATTGATACTGTCCATTGTTGTTAATCTTGCCAGATTTCCAAAAATCACTGTGAACACCAATGTCGTAAATAACGGCTGAATAATTGCCCATAATGGTCCTAAAACCGTTTGTTTATATTTTGATACGAAATCTCTTTTTACAAACAAAAAAATTAAATCTCTATACTTCCAAAGTTCTTTTAGATTCAGATTAAATATCTTTCTTTTAGATGATATAACTGTAATACTATCGTTCATTATACTATTTCCCTTCTTTTAATTGTTTAATAATAAATTAATATAAATCATCAATTTTTCTTTTACACAAGTGTACTCTTTTTTTACAATTCGCATTGCGAATTCATATTTTATATTTTTTAATCGTTTTATAAATTCTTTATAATTATCTACATTTTCTTTGTCTATTTTTTGATACATTCGAATCATGTTTAAGATATAATCTGCTTGTGCTCTGGCTGCCACATTCCACTTCTTTTTCTTGCAAAATGAATACATATTCATTCTGAATTCTATGTCATCTAATCTTTCCTTTTTTATAATCGATTTTGTAATACTCTTTGGATTTTTGTAGTAAAAATACAACTTGTATTCTACTTCTACTATCTTTTTAGACATTGCAATTAATTTATAAATCACAGCAACATCTTCATGCAGTTTTGCATAAGGGAACTTTATTGTTGAAAACAACTCCCTATGAAATAACTTATTACATACGCTGAATCCAGCATTCACCCTATTTATTTTTTCCAAATACTCTTCTGCAGAATATAACTTGTAGGTATCCTCTTTTTCTCCTTCGCTTACAAATGTATCCCCTTCCACTTCCTGCATTCCGCATTTACTGATGTTACATTGTGTTGTTTCACACAATTGAAGCAATACTTCCATAAACATTGGATGTATAAAATCATCACTATCAATAAACGAAAGATATTCTCCTCTTGAGGCATCTATCCCAGCATTTCTTGCATCAGAGAGCCCACCATTCTTTTTGTGTATGACAATAATTCTATCATCTTTTTTTGCAAGTTGATCACATAATTCTCCACTGCTATCTGTGGCTCCATCATCTACCAAAATAATTTCAAGCTCTTTGTATGTCTGTTTTAAAATACTGTCTACACATCTTTCAAGGTAAGCTTCCACATTGTAAACGGGAACAATTACACTTATTAATTTTTTCTCCATATCCTGTCTCTCTTATCTTTTCAAAAATGAACGTATTCTCCTTATCCCTCTTACCATTTTCCCATTTCGTATCTTTTCATACTTACGATACTCTTGATAGATCATATCTAATGGTTCTAAAAGGCATTTGGTATAGTCTGGAATCAAATCCCACTTAATGGATGCATTAATTTGAAGCAATAGCAAAAAGAGTTTTTTTTCTGTATCCAGATTATTAAGCGCATATTCTATTTCGCACAAAGACTCTTTGTTCATTCTTTGGAATGTAAGTGCATATAACCTGCAGTAATGATTTTTTTCTGCCAATTTCAGATTGTCCCACATACCTTGTAACATATCTAAAATTGATTCCAGACTTTTCTGATGACTGGCACTGCCTTGCGTTTCACGATATACATAAACATCTTCCACAATTGCACCGAATTGTTTTGCTTCCGTCATAGCTTTTACAAAAAAAAACGGATCCTCATAGTTTCTATACATCGGAAATATAATATTTTTTTGTAAAATCATTGAGCGGTCATATATAAACCTTGAAAATCCCAAATCAAATTGATATGTTTCATAGGAAACAACGCCCTCTTGTTGAAATACATAGCCTCCCTGCGTTTGATTGAAATTGTGATGATATGTATTTCCGTCCCAACGGCATAAAGATCCTCCACAAATTTGCAAATTGTGATTCTTTGCGTAAGAATACAAATGTTCTAGCACATGACAATTTGGTATCCAATCATCGGAATCCAAAAAGAACACATATTCGCCTTCGGCCCTTTGAATTCCTGTGTTTCTTGCACATGCCGCTCCACTATTCTTTTGATCAATAACTTTTATATTTGAATAATTTTTTTGATATTCAGATAATATTCGCATGGAACCATCTTTTGAACCATCGTTGATACATACAAGTTCTATTCTTGCTAATGTTTGTGACAATACACTATCTATAGCCTTCTTTAAATATTTTTCCGCATTATATACAGGTATAATTACACTAATTGTATACATTTTGCATCCTCTCTATTTGAAAATCATTGCTATCTTATTGTCAGATGCAATGTTAATTTTTCCAAGTCTCTCACTGACCTCTTTCATTGCCTGTGGATTTTCAATGCACCATTTTATTCTTTCATATATTGCATTCTCTTCAATTGGTACAATCCATCCAGTCTCTCCATCTACAAATTGTTCCCTCGATCCGGAAACATCCGTTGTAATTACTGGCTTAGACAACATTCTTGCCTCGTTTGTTGTTGTACAATATCCTTCATATCTTGATGGTTGTACATATAAATCACAATCTTTCAAATATGTGTATGGATTGCTCTGATTTCCTAATAATATAAATACATCTTTTAAACAATATTTCTCAATCTGCATTTCCAATGCTTTACGCTCTGTCCCTTCGCCGCATACATACCACTTAAACTGATATCCATTTTGACATAGACGAATACATATATTTATCGCAATATCAAATCCTTTTTGTTTATCAAGTCTGCCAATAGACAGAATTCGAATCCCCTTAAAATCATCCTCAAAGCCGTGTCCCTGTTTCGCCTTCTTCTTTATTCCATCTACATCAACAAAATTATAGAATATGTCTGTTTTTTTCTCCATATCTGGATGATATTTTAAAAAACTGTCATACACACTCTTGGAAACAGCAAACACTTGATCAAAACAACTATGATACTTTATCGCAAGCATTTCATCTCCAGCATTCGTTTCCATATCTCCATGCAGCCATAGAATTTTCTTTTTTGCTTTTATCTGATTAATTACATAAAAAACAGGAACTGTATTTGGTGCATGATAAGCAATCGCAATATCATACCTCTTTTTAAGTGGAAGCAACATCTTACTGTAATATAGATTCTGTTCTAAATATGGCATCTTTGTTTTTAATTTCATCTTTGACATTAATTTTTTTATAGTTGAATATGGATGTACCATTGCATTTTTTCCGTGAACTGTTGGCAAAAGATGAACTTGTATATTCTTAGGTATCTCTTCATACAATTCTCCATCCTCTAATTCTACATACAAATCCACATCCACTTCGTTATAATCAAATTGTTTTAACATTGCAATTAATGCACGCTCAACTCCACCTGTTATCATACGCCTTGTGACGATTACTATCTGTTTTTTCATGGCACTTTCTCCCATTGCAAATTAGATTGTTTCTTTTCCCAAAATCCTTTTTACGCTATTTCTCATACGAAAATACACATATAATATAAAATATCTCTGGTGTGAGAATAAAAAAAGACTCATCTTCATTTCTTTTGGCAAATTATTTATATCTCCAAAATCCTCTTTTTTAAACAACTGACTTATTTGCTTTATTTTTTTATAGTTCTCTGCACGAAAAATGGATACGTACGCAGCATCTTGTATTTTTCTTTTTATGTTCTTACACTTTTGTGAACTGACTCCTGCATTCTTTGCCTGCTGTAAGATTTTTCTTTGATTAGATACCAAATCCACTAACGGCATTTCACGTTTTCCTATATCATAATAATATCGGTACCCACAATAATCAATACAACGAACTTTTTTGCATTTGGAAAATGCGGATAATGCAAATTCCAAATCTTCCTGTGCCGACATATCTTCTCTAAATAATATGTTTTCTTCCACTATTAATTGAAGGCGATAAAGTTTATTTGGGACATACCCAAAAGTGCCAGTATTATCCTCACAAATCATTTCCCATAATTTTGTTTTATCTATATTTCCATATACTGTCGGAACTTTATAGACGATATCCCCATTTTGTTTCATCATCTGTAAGCCGCCAATGACAACATCTGCCCTGCCATTTTTGGCACTCACTATATATTGCTGTACCATATCCGGCAACACTTCATCATCACCATCTACAAACATCAGATACTGACCATTTGCCTTTTTTATTCCCTGATTTCTACTATACGATACCCCGTGATTTTTCTGATTAAATACATGGAATCTAACATCTTGTTTGCAGAATTCCTCACATACTTGCAAACTATTATCCGTAGAACCATCATTTACTATAAGAACTTCTATGTCCTTGTATGTCTGTTTTTGAACAGACTGAAGACATCTTTTTAATTTTGTTTCACAATTATATACAGGTATCACTATGCTTACCAGTTCCATTTCATTTCTCCTCGGAATCACTAAATTAACAAAAATGCAATTGTAACTCTATATTTTATTAATTTCAATATTATGCGTAATTTGTTTGGCACTTCCACTAGATCCAAACGTTTAAATGCATCCTTCGTTACTGAGTCATTTATAATTTTTCTACAATAACAATATTTTTTCCATACATGTTTCATCACATGTCGCTCATTTAATGAATTTAAAACTCCATATATTTTTTGCAAAACCAGTTCGTCTGAAAAATCATACTCTTTATCATCTCTAAAATAATGTTCAAAACAATCCATTAAAATCTTTGCTGATTCCCATCTATCTGATTTAAATGATTTTGTAATTGACTGATTATTATAAAAATAATGATAAAATTTGCCTTGTTCCATGTAATATGCACGATTTGTTTTTCGAACTACACGTGCACTAAAAATTGTATCTTCTGAATATCTGACCTCTTCCGAAAAATACAAGTGGTTATCCAAAAGAAAACTTCTTTTATACATAGAGCGACATGCAGCAACAATTGGCCCAAGCGTGATCTGCGGTGTAGCAAACAAATAAGGATAAACTTCTCTTCGTAAATCCTCTTTGTCATACCCCCCCTCCTTTAACATGCTTTCTGTGCCAAAATCACATAATGTGCCATCTTCTATACCTGGCCATCCTTCATAAACAGGTCGGAATCTAATAAAATCATAGTTTCCATTATTCGCCTTTTCTAATAGCTCCTCTAACATATTAGGTTCTATCCAGTCGTCGCTATCAACAAATACGATATACTCCCCTTTTGCAATAGTAAGTCCTGCATTTCTCGCTGATGCTAACCCACCATTTTTTTTATGTACTACCCGGACTCTATCATCCTTTTTTGCGATTTCATCACATATGACCGGGCATGTATCCGGTGACCCATCATCTACAAGAATGACCTCTATTTTCTCTACCGTCTGTTTTAATATAGAATCAACACATCTTTTTAAATATTGTTCCACCTTGTAAACTGGTACTATTACTGTAACTTTTACTGTCATATAAATAATTACTCCTTTTTAAGGCTATAAAATGGATGTTTTCAAAAACATTCTTGACTGTTCCATCTTTTCATCTAACAAAGAATTTACTTTTAAATAATCAATTGATGGCATATCTTTTATCGCTTGTCCGGGTTCTATCTCTCTGTCCGTTAAGTCTATGCCTTCTAACAACTCTTTCATTCTGCTGTTTAAGTTTTCCTTTCTTTTAAAGACAAAAAAGTCTTTTTCGAAAATGACTGAAAAAGCAGTTGCATGAAAAGAATTAGATAATATATAATCTGCACCCTTAATTAACTTCAAAAACTGAATTGGCCCGGCAGCTTTCACATGTCTATTCTTATCATCAAAAAAAGAAATGATTTTTAAGTTGTTTTTTTCTGCTAATCGTTCTGCAAATTGTTTGAGATTAGAATCATTTTCAAAATCATACAGAAACAAATATGGTTGTTTACAGATTTCATCCTCATTTTCAATTAGTTTGTTCCATATAGATGAATCCAATAAAAAAACTGGATCCATAACTGCAACTGCACTTATCCCCATATCTTTTAATACATCTGTAGCACTTTTTTCTCGAACAGAAATTTTATCAAAATCTTGCAACATCGTTTTTACAAACGTTTTTTGTGTTTCATCTAATTTTGTCACTACCATACTAGCAGCATAGGAAACCTTTTTTGTACCATCTGCAACAAAGTCCAAATAAAATGCTTTATCTTTGCCATTTTGAAACAACGGATTCCATATCTGATCACTTCCTGCAATAACAACATCCGCCTTAGGGCACTGCTTTTTTAATTCCTCATTACTTTTAAACATATGTTCCGTAACTTTAAGATAGTTTTTCTTAAATGCGTCAAAATTCTGCTTCCTTCCAGCCAGATAACTATTGATCCTTCCCGGTAGTTTTGATAATAGATACAAATATTTTATTGGAAAAACATCGTATCTCTTATTTGGAATATACGAAAAACTGTAATGATGTGATAAATATTCTGGTTTATAATCTATAATTTTTACTTCATGCCCTTGATTTTGTAAATATTTCATCAAAGCGTATGCCTGCAGGCTTGCCCCCGTATTATATACATCATGACAAGTTATTGTTAATATTTTCATTTGTACCATCCTTTTAAAACAGTCTCCTAGTTAAGCAGCTCATATAATTTCTCTACTTCCTTTTGATTGCTGTAATCCCGCCTTCTGCATGCTTCACTAAGACTTTGCATCTTCTTTGGATCATCTAATAATTTAGCAATGCCATCGGCACAGCCTTCATTATCCATTGGTACAACTACACCATCCACACCATCTTCTAACTGACTGCCTGATGTAGGATAAGCTGTAATTACAACCGGTTTTGCAAACATCTGTGCTTCTCTGACTGTAACGCTTTTTCCCTCATACCTGCTTGGCTGCACATACAGATCACATGCCTTGATGTACGGATATGGATTCTCTTTTTTTCCAAGAAGAATGACATACTCTTCCATCTTTGCTGCGGCAATCTTCTGTCGAATCAATTCTTCATCTCCACCAAATCCGATGATGTACCATTTTACTTTGAATCCTTTTTTTAACAGACAAGAACAAATAGCTGGTACATTATCAAAATTCTTAGCAGTGCAGTAACGCCCTATCGAGAGAAAACGAAAGCCATCTTTTATGACCGGCATTTCTTTTGTTACATCCAGTTCCATTGCCTGCCTTTTTATCAAACGTTCTGGCAAGATATTTTCAATCAAAATTAATTTACTTCTTAAACTTGGACAGACCTCCAAAAAACTTTTGGAAACTTCCTCTGATATTGATGCAATATAATCATATTTCCCCCACATTACTGTTTCTGAAGGAATATTAATCTGCACTTTTTTATAGTCTGTATGTATCCATGCAATTTTCTTCTTTGCCCTCACCTTTTCTGCCACAAAATAATGTGGCGTTAGGAAGCTGATTGCCAAATCATATTCTACAGTTGGATTTATTTTAGGCATATATCTTTTTATATATTTATGACTATACTCTAACGCAACAGCACTATCCTTATACTGATGTTTTTTATTATATCTAGCTGCTTTTATCTTGGCATACAACCTTACTCCTGTCAGCCAAAAATGTCCCTCTCGCAATGTATCTTTCATCGGTCTGGCAAGCACTGTGTACGCTGCTACTTTTGGCAGGACATGTACATATTCTGGTATATATTCTAATAATTCGCCTTCATGACGCAATAAAAACAAATCAATTTCATATCGTTTTGGATCTAATACATTTAAAAGTCCAATCAAGCTACGTTCTGCTCCACCCAACTCCATCGCATGCGATACAATTAATATTCGCTTCATTTAGCAGACCTCCCGAAGAACTTTAACACTCTATGTAGTGGCTTTGTTAACTTGCTTCGCAAAACAGTTTTCTTATCCATCCAGCTCTTTGCATACCAGTGAATGGAATAAGTTTGTTTTGTCTTATATAATCGTCCTGTTGGATCATCATATGGGTTAAAACATTCAATCGGATAAATCACTGCATTTTCCACCTTTTGTTTTTCTCCATTTGGAACCATCCCCAGTTTTGTTAATGCCTGTGTATTTAAAATAGGACAACCTATCGTTCCCTTCGTCCCATCTAAGAGCGAATCGTACTCTTTTATCATCGCTTCTACAATTGCATTTCCGGCTTCTGCTCCAAATCCAAGGCCTGTATTGATATAATCCTTTGTCTCAAATCCAAAAAATGCCTGATTTTCTAGCAATTCATCAATGGGACGAACCACTTCCACATCCACATCGAAGTAAATCCCGCCCTCTTTATAAACAATTAAGAGTCTTAAATAATCACTCAAAAAGGCAAAACGCTTATTGTCATATGTATATGTCGTATACTGATTCTGATACACATCGATATTATCTTCATTCCATTCGATAATTTCAAAGTCCGGACAATATTTTTTCCAGCTTGCGATGCATTTCTTTGCTTTCTCTGGAAGTTCTTTTCTTCCAAACCAGCAGTAATGAATTTTCTTTGGTATCATACTAACCTCCATGTTATACGCGAAAGTTCACATATCCTTCTGTTGCATTGTCACGGTGATGTATTGTGGCCGGATTACCTATCACAATAGAATGTGATGGGACATTCACATTGACATAACTATTGGGTGCAATCAATACATCATCCCCGATTTCAATATTTCCAACTACTGTTGCATTGATTCCGACAAATACACAGTCTCCCATTTTCGGTACACCTGCATTTCCTCTATTAGTACGGCCAATTGTACACCCTTTATGCAGATTTACATTCTGTCCCATTTGTACGCCTTCTGCTACTGTAATATTATATGGATGACCAAGATAAAGTCCTTTTCCTATAGTGGCTTTAGTCGAAATCTCCAGTCCAAATTTTCTAGACATTCTATATAGTATATATCTTCGAAAAAAGGTTGATTTTTGCTGACATTTTCGATACCAATACATAAATGCCAAATGATGAAAAAGAAAGAGGTTTTTTAAACATCTTAAACCTGTATGTTCTCCTTCACCTGTCATTCTATAATAATCAGAGTACTGACACTCTTTCCGCTCCTGCTTATTCATATTGATTCCTTTCATGCATTTATATCATTCCCATACTAATAATACTATAAAAATAAAATCCAAGATAACCCACAACAGCCGCTCCCGTAATAAATTGTTTTGATTTTTCATTAAACATATTTTTTAACTCCCATGGCAACAGAATGTAACTATATAGGGAAAAATAAATAGGAAGTCTTCCTATAAAGATACCAGATGTAAACATCGACACAACATAGATTGCTGTCGATATAATAGACATGTTCGCGCAGAAATTAATACACGGATTGTTTGCTTCATCCAGATATCTTTTACCTATAAATGAAAGAATCGCCGGTACTGCATAAACCAATACCCTGAATATATTCGTTCCATCATCCTGCCAGCTCTGCCAGTCAGAAACAACATTTGTATACTGTGTCTCTGCAAGCACAGAATCCAACAGGTTCGTAAAACTTCCTATAAACGTAACAACTGCGATTGTTGCCATTATAACAAGAATAGTTTTCTTATTCCATGCCTTTCCCTGCGCCACAAAAAGAAACGGTATCACAATCAGTGCACTACCATGGAACCGGGAAGCTAATAAGATTAGCAAAATAGCAACTATATATTTCTTTTTCAGAATCAGTCCAAAACATGCAAAGGTAATAGTCACTGCCATAAATTGTCTAATTCCGTTGAACATCCAGGATATATAATCCGTCGATGCAATAAATAAAAAGAAAGTAAAGAGAAATTCCGGCGAATACTTACGGTATACAAGAATCAATAATGTTGCCTGAATCAATGCCAAAATGATAAAATAAATTTCCGGCTTATTGCCAATCAGGCATTTTATTACCGCTGAAAAACAGAAAAATGCCTTATCTTTTTTTACTCCCTGCATATAAGTTTCTATTCCACCAAAATCACTTGGCATATCATAAAAACTAGAGATATACATGGATGTATCTCCTACATTTCCTCTATATCCACACCAGATAATCAGTGGAACAAATATCAAAAATGCCCACACCACATAATAGCGCTCTACTTTTTCTCCACAGACCACTTCTGGTCTTTTCACATTTATGAACATGGCTGCAATTCCTAATATTACAATCCACACCAGTATCAAAATATAATTTGACATCTTTTGTCCTCTATATCCTCTTTGCCTTATATCTCACATACGCCGTCCATAACCACCCAAAAGGTGTACACAAAACAGTTAATAGCTTTTTGGGCGATTCTTTTATGTATTTTCTGTTTCCTGCAATCTGACTGCTTGAACAATAATGAATACAGTCTATGATTAATCTTTTCGTTGATTTTGGATATTGCATCGATACCTTCCTAAGAAATGCAAATCCATTTGGATTCTTTAAGTATTGTTTCCACATCGTTCCGCTTGACCCATCAGCCTGATACTCCACATCACACAATACTTCATTCATTACAAATAATTTGTATTTTTGATCGACTAACGTGTATTTATATACCAGTCCTACGTATTTTTCTCCCTCAAATACCGGATACGGTGGCACACTGTTTATTACATCTGTGCGGTAAACAAGTTTCTTATCCCCTTGTCCTCCTGCTGCATAATAGTCACCAAGTGTCGTCTCTTTCAGGTGCTCTGGAAATCCTTTTCCTATGATATTTCCCTTAAAGTCTGCATCTAGTCCGATTAATCCGGCATAGTTTTTGTCTCTTACCTTTTCCCAGGTATCTATGATTTTCTTCACAGCCCCGTCAGCCATACAGTCATCTGAATCGATGCAGACATTCAGCTCAGTATCGATATTTTCATAAGCTACATTATGCGCCGTATGCATCCCGCCATTTTCTTTATAGATATATCTGATTTCAAACGTTTTTTCCTGTTGCTGCCACTCTTTTACCAATTTTGCTGTCTGATCTTTCGATCCATCATCTACAATCAGCCAGACGAAATCTTTACATGATTGCTTCTGTAAGCTTTCATAGGTTCTTGGCAGCGTATGCGCCCGGTTGTATGCCGGAGTAAAAACTGTAAGTGTTGCCATTCTTATTCTCCACTGTGTGCAATATAATAGTTTTGCAGCCATTTTGCTGCCTCTTCAATATCATAACCATGAGACTTCATCTCATCGTAATGATCCGTTCGCGTGTTCTTTGCCCTCCCTATGATATGTTCTGCCCATATCTTAGGACTATCGGTCAATTTTTGTGTCGTTACAAGATTAGTTGTAATAATACATTCTTCCGGAACCTTGTCAGATATGATACATGGCAGGCCTGCTGCCTGTGCTTCGACCATAGTAACCGGCAATCCTTCATACAAAGATGGAAATACAAATACATCCATTGCCTGCATCTGTTCCTCTACATCTGTTCTGACACCCGCAAAGATGATATGATCTGCAATACCAAGCTTTCTGGCTTTTTCTTGTATTTCCTTTTTCCCATCTCCGTCTCCGACTAAAAGTAATCTGGCAGATGGATTTATTTTCTGTACTTCATAGAAAATGTCGATTAGAAACGTGTGATTCTTTTGTGGATTGAATCTTCCCACATGTCCAACCAAAAGTTCATCAGAAATATTCCATTCATTTCTTATTTTTTCTGCAACAGAAGGTTTGTACTGGTATCTCTTTACTTCCACCGCATTTGCCATCACATGATACTGTTTTCCTCCAAACATCCAATCCCCCGCATCTTTTCCACATGCAAAAAGTGCAGTTGCAAATGCAGGAATCTTCTTCATGTAATGCAGCTTAATCAGATACTTTAGATTCTTGTCCTGATTGCTGTTGTGGCTGTGCGCAATCCGTACCGGTACTCCACACTCCTTCGCCACTTTTAAGGCAACTGAACTCAAACAGTCCTGGTGTACATGCACGATTCGATATTCCGGGTGTGCCTTAAAAAAAGTACGCAGCTCGTTCTGATACGATTTACTCCACGGTACCAGTCTGGATACATGATGAATTTTTCCACCAAGCGATAAGATTTCTGCATCATAATCCGCCTCGAAGTCTCTGTGTACAAGGAAATCAAACTGTACCTTTGTGCGGTCAATATGACGATAGTAGTTCATAAGCATCGTTTCCAAACCACCTCGTCCCATATAAGTTACGATATGTAATACTCTGATTGGCTGCATCTCTACTCCTTCACTTTCGCCACCGTCATCTTCACCACTTCATCCTTCGCAAACTCTCTTGCCATCTTATCTCTTGCGCATTTGCCCATTTCTTCTCGGTCGGCACGGCTCTTATGATAGATTTCATTCATCTTCTGGTACAGAGAATGTGCATTTTTCACCTGACAGAGGTATCCGGTTGTGCCGTCTTCCACGCTTTCCATACAGCCTGGAATTTTGCTTGTAACAACCGGTCTGCCGGTGGATGCTGCTTCTAGCAGGACATTTGACATGCCCTCATGATAACTTGGAAGGACGATGCAGTCTGCTGCTTTATAATACGGTCTCGGGTCTTCTTTGAATCCATGAAAGACTGCGATGCCGTCTTCTACTAACTTCTCTACTTCACCCTTATATTCGTCTTCGAAGAATCCGACAATGTCAAGAACGACTTTCTTGCCATATTCCTTGTGTAACTTGCGAATGGCGTAGAAGAGCTCGTCCATACCCTTTTCCTTCATGATTCGGCCCAGATACAGGAAGTGAAATGCTTCATTTTCCGGATAGGCTTCGTACTGATAGAAGTCGAGAGTGATGCCGGCTCCGGAAAGGATCGTCTGCTGCTTTGCCGGAGTGATCTTCTTTTCCCGGAAGAGTACTGCATTTCGCTCATTTTCAAAGAATACGGTCTTTGCGCCCTTTAAAGCAGTGCGGTACATCATGGTTACGACCTGGGAAAGTCCCGGCTTTTCAAATGCGGTGCCAAGTCCCTGTACATTTACGCAATATGGAATGTGCAGGCGTCTGCACGCATAACCGGCATAAACATTTGGCTTAATCGAATAAGTGATGACCATGTCCGGCTTTTCTTTCTTTAACATGGCACGGTACTGCTTATATAAACGCAGATCTGTCATCGGATTGATGCCGCGGCGGTCAACCGGAGTCTCGATCATATGGCATCCCATATCGGCAAAGTCTTTCTCGTGGCCGACAAATGGAGTGCTGATATAGACCTCTGCATCTTCCATCAGCATCTGTATGAGTTCTCTTCGGAACTGCCACAGCATATAAGAATGATTCGTGATAATCATTACTTTTTTATTTTTCTTTTCTCGCTCCATTGTTCCTGTTCCACCTTCTACAACGCCGCTTCCACGGAGTACGGAAAAAATGGTACCAAAGACGCACCGGATGTCCATCGCAAGTCCTGCTTTTCTTACGTACTCTCCGTCAAGCTTTGCTTTTACGTCTATCTCGAGTTCGTCACGTCCATTGATCTGCGCCCAGCCGGTAAGGCCCGGCTTTACATCATTTGCACCATATTTGTCTCTCTCTGCAATTAAGTCCGTCTGATTCCACAGTGCCGGTCTTGGTCCGACGACTGCCATATCGCCTCTTGCAATGTTGTAGAGCTGAGGCAGTTCATCTAAAGAAGATTTACGCAGGAAACGACCCACCTTTGTGATATACTGCTCCGGGTTATCCAAAAGATGCGTCGGTATGTCATGCGGAGTGTCAAGCCGCATGGAACGAAACTTATATAACTTGAAATATGACTTATGAACACCGACTCTCTTTTGTGAAAAGAATACCGGTGCCCGTAAGCCATCTTCCAACTTAATAGCTGCCGCTATCGCCAGAAATACCGGCGACAGCACAACCATTCCCACTGAGCCCAGGATCATATCTACCATGCTCTTAGTTTTTAAATAATTTTTCTGCCTTGCGGACAGTTTTGTAACATTTTTCATAAGTAACCCCCTCATACTCAGGTTGTTTCTTTTCCTCAAATTCTATAGTTTCTCACTCTAGTTTTATATCGTACCACTATTCACATGATTTGGCAATCAGTTCTCTTTCGTCTCTGTAAATACCTCTTTTTGATTTACCGCACCTGTCTCTTCTTCCGGTTCATCAAACTGTTTTTCATAGCGGCTGTAATGTCTATATCCGCCATAACGACCATATCTTCCATATCTTCCATAACGATAGCGTCCATAGTATCCATAACCATATCCATATCCACCACCCGTAGAGCGGTCGCGGTTTAATACATAACCCAGCATATGGATTCCACTCATCGAAATGTTCTCCACACCCATACGAATCTGGCGCATCTTTGCATAATCATAGCGGATCACATAGACTGCAGCATCCAGATATCTTGCAAGTACCGGCGCATCTGCAAGCATCTCAGAAGGAGCCGTATCAAATATTACAAGGTCTGCTTTCTTCTTTAAAATGGAAATGAGTCTCTCCATCTGCTTACTCTCAAGCAGGTCGGAAGAACTTCCTTCTGTCGTTTTGCCATACAGAATCTGCAAAGATCCCGGGCACTTCTCAAGTTCTATCGTTGTCATTGCTTCACTGATCTTCACCTTACCTTGAAGCACCGCCTGAAGTCCGGGAAATTCTCCTTCCTGATTCATGGCTTTTGCAACAGATGGTCTTCTCATATCACAATCTACAAGTATGACATTTTTCCCTAGTTTTGCCTCTATGATTGCCAGATTCACAGAAAATGCCGTCTTTCCTTCTTCCGGCACAGAGCTGGTGACCAAAAGCGTCTTAAACTCCTCTTCCTCCATCTGTTTCATTACCTTAATTCCGACCTTTCTGAACGCTTCCAGATATCCCTGCGGAATTCTTTTATTTAATACATTGACTGAATTATAAAAACTTTCTTTATTTCTCTTCTTTACATGTACTTCCGGCAATGTTCCAAGATCAACCAGATTCAAATGGGTCTTAATCTCCTTACCTGTCTTCACGGTACGTCTGGTAAGTACATAAAGAAACAGAATCACAAGACCAATAATGGCACCCTTAAGTGCCCCTCTCTTCCAGGAAGAAGAAATGACTCCCTGCTTTGTCGTATCATCCGGAACACCTGTTTCATCCAGGATCTTCAGAGTCGTATTTCCAAGTACGAACTGTGCCACTTCCGGATAATTTTTAATGACTGACTTTAATGTCTTATAGGAAAGTTCTGCATTCGTACCGGAAACAGATATCGTAAGCATATTCGTTCCCTCTTCCGCCTTAACAGAAATGGATCCTGGAACAGAGTCCAGCTTCATATCCTTTGCTACCACATCTTTTAGCACACCACTTGTCAGTATGTATGGGAAAACATCCGCCATCTGCTGTGCAGACGCATTGTTCTGGTAAGCCGGACTTCCATCAATTGTCGTTACTGCCACCGTCGCTGATGCCGTATAGACAGGGGTATAATTCTTTCTTGCTTTGATATAACTATTCAGTCCAAAAATCAATGCGAGAACCAAAACCAGCCACCACATTTTCTTGATTCCATATTGGAAACTACGAAGGAATTCAATCAGATCAATCTTCTCGATTTCACCCTGTTGCTCCTTCCCAGATTTTTCTCTCATCTCATCCATGTCTGCTATACCTCTTTATTATTCGTATATTTCCCATAACGTCCATATCGCCCATATCTGCTGTACCTGCTGTAATGATCTCCCACCGGGCTGTCCGCGATACTCTGAAACGTCATGACACCATTTAAAACAACTCCAAGTACCTTGGTATGATTGTCACGGAAATCATCCATCATCTCGTTGATATCTTCTGCAAGTGTAACGTTCTGTCTGGCAACGACCATTACGGCATCTGCATGCTGTGCAAAAATCTGTGCATCTCCAATCATTCCAGATGGTGGGGTATCGATAATGACGTAATCCACAATCTTACTGCAGGCTTCTATAAGAACCGGAAGCTGTCTGTTTCCAAGCATCTCTGTAGAAGCAGAATAGGACACCTTTCCACCTATAAATCCAAGCCGCTTACGCTCCGTATTTAACAAAATGTTATTGGCACCTGTTCTGCCATTTAAGAACTCTCCAAGCTCATTTTCTTTTTTCGGACTCATTCCCAATAACAGATACTGTGCAGGGCATCTGATATCGCCATCAATCAAAATGACTCTCTTGCCTTTTTTCGCAAGTGTGATTGCAAGATTCCCTGCCACGGATGACTTTCCTTCATTCTCACAGACACTCGTAACTACCAGGATCTTACCGTTGATCTTTGACATATGGTATTCCACCCTGGCCGCAAGCATCTTAAAGCTTTCCACGAACCTAAAGCTTGCCAGAGGATTATCCACCAGAACTGCCTTCTTCCGGTGCTTGATCCATTCCTTTATCGTCTTATACTTCCATTCATAACTAATCGCTCCAAGACTTCTGGCATCGAGCTTTTTCTCTACTTCTCTTTCCTGCTTCACCGTATTATGCATATAAGACCAGATGGCAAATAACAGCATGCAGACAGCCATTCCCAGGAAGAATCCCTTCTTTGCCATCTCACCGTTCTGTGGTGGATTGACCGGTGCATACGGAATCTTCGGATCTTCCAAAACATCAAGCACTGTCGTTCCAACTGTATAATAAGAAATGCTGGTGTAGTTGTCCATCACCGTTTTGATAATATCAATCGAATCCTTTGGCGAATGTGCAGTAACAGAAAGGGTCAGTATATTCGTTCCATTTACAACATTGGCACTGATATCCGCATCAAGCTTATCCATATCCAATTTTTCACAGATTGTCTTCTTCATAATCGTACTTTCCAGAATCTTCTGGAATGTTTCTGCCATCGAATTGGCAGAAGAAAGATTATTGTATGCATTGGCATTCGCTCTGGATGTGATAACAAATGTTGCCTGTGTACGATAATTCGGAACATATATCATGCTGCTTGCCACATAAAAAAGCATTGCACCGGCCAGCGCTCCAAACAGGATGACCCACCAGTTTTTTAAAATATCACAAACCAATGAAATCGGTTCAAATTCTGTCTCCGTCTGTGCGGATGCATTCTCCCGATTATTTTCCATCTTCATTTCCCTCCACAACTACAAACATCTTTGTCACAGCCGTCAAAGTTCCATCTCCGGTATACGAAAATTCTACCGGATATACTCCAGGCACTTCGTAATTCACCTCCGAATTCACACTAATCGCCCCCATGACACCGGCATCTTCATTACACTCTGTAATCTGCCCATTCTGTTCCAGTCCGACCACATAACCCATCGGATCTATCATATTTCCAACAGTTGTATAAACAATATACTCCGATAATGCCGGATATTGCTTTATACTTTCGTCCTCATTATCCGTAATCGTAATCTCAAACGATACCGAACAGACATCTCCCGCACTGTTGCTTACCTGTGCCGTAACCGGATAATCTCCCGGCTGCGGATTATACAGGCTGTCATTCATTGAAAGCTTCACCTGACTGGTCAGGTCTCCATCGAGACAGTCTGTTGCACTCAGATAAGATACAAAGTCTGTATTCGCCGCTTCTGCCGCGCTACATCTTGGTGCATGAAGCATCTTAATCCGTGGTGGCGTATAATCACTATATTTCACCGTTCTTTTTAACGTTCCCATCTGGTTCGATTTATCAAAAACGACATAAGTGACGGTGCGTTCATTACCTGAAATAAAATGAGAGATGGAAGAAATACGAACTTCCTTCGTCAAATCACCATCCCTGTTATCCGTAGCCTTAATTCCCTTCATCAGTGCCTCTTCCTGATCATCATTGACACTGAGTACAAGCTCATCCTCACTACAGGTAATCACCGGAGGCACATGGTCTTCCACCATCTTTTCCTTTATTAAAAATCCAACGAATACCGCACATGCCAACACAAATATCAGACATATGGCTCTTCTCAATCTAATCATGTTTACTCCTTTAATCATAATAATATGGTAAAAATGGAAGCGGCTCCAATTCAAGTACCGGCTTATCCTGACAGATTCTGCCGGGATTGTCTCGAAACAGCACATCCAGATGCCGCTTTGAACAACATTCACTAAGTGCTTCATACGCATCCATCAAAAAAGGCGTCCGCTCCACCGCGCTGTGTGCATCACTTGCCACAACCGATACCAGATGGTGACGAAGCAGGCGGTATGACGTCTCCCTTGCCGACTCACCAAACCGTCCAAGAAAACTTCCCTTATTGACCTGAATGGCATATCCCTTCTTCCTCCACTGATATACAATCTGCGGATCATCCTGCACAAAATAATAACGCTCCGCATGCGCAATCAAAGGCTTTGCACCAACTTCCCTTACCTTACCAAGAAGCCTCGTTGCAAAGTCCGGATCCTCATCAAATGCAAACTCCATCAGAATATAATGGCTCTGATTGATCGTCATTACCTTTCCATCTGCCATCTGCCGTGGCAGATCCTCTGTAGAAAATGCCTCCATCCCCGGAAAAAGCCTGATTGGAATCTTCTCTTCCTTAATCGCCCTTGCGGCCTGATTAAACGTATTCACATAATGCTCTCCAAATGCATTATCATACAGTCCCGGAATATTAAAATGCGGTGTTGCCACAATTTCTGTTACTCCGCTCATAGCAGCCAGCCTTGCCATCTCTATCGTATCTAAAATATCTACTGCTCCATCATCCATCCCCGGCAGGATATGCGTATGTATATCAATCATTTTACCACTCTCTACCTTAAAAATCCATTGCCATTTTTGCAGCTTCCTCTTCCGAAAGCTCTGTCACCCTGGTATCCATCACACGGTATACCCGTCTGCACATATTTAACACACTTGGTCTGTGCGTTGTAACAATACATGTTTTGTTTGGTTTCTGTGTCATAATATTGCGAAGCACCCTGCGCTCCGTCTCCACATCCAGTGCGGAAGTAGCCTCATCCAACAGCAGCACCGGCGCATCTCTTAAGAGTGCCCTTGCAATCGACAGCCTCTGTGCCTGCCCTTCCGACAGTCCACGGCCACGCTCGCCCACATTGCTATTTATCGTGTCCGGACGCTTCTTCACAAAGTCCCACGCACACGCAATCTCCAATGCTTCTATCATCTCTTCCTCTGTCGCATCTTCCTTTACCATCCGCAGATTCTCTGCGATGGTTCCCGACAGAATCGTATTGCCCTGCGGAACATATGCAAACAGGTGTCTCGTCTCTGCATTTAGTACCACTTCCATGCCGCCTGCCGCAGACATCACTGCCTGCCCGCTCTGCGGATGAATCAGCCCCAGAAACATACGGATTAATGTTGTCTTACCCTCTCCGGAAGGACCCACCAGTGCAACAATCTCACCCGGCTTTGCCTCAAACGAAGAATCTGTGATCACACGCTCTTCCTTCACATAAGAAAAATCCACATCCCGCAAAGAAATGGAAAATCCATCTGCCGCATACGCATCAAGCACCGAACTCTCTGTAATATGTACTTCCTTTGGAAGCTCCACAAGCTCACGAATACGGTGCGCCGATACTGAACTGTTTAAAAATGTCGGAACAATCGTCACCAGATTATTAAATGCCGCCGACAGATTGCTTCTCTGCTGCAGAAACAATGTCATCGTACCATATGTAATATCATGCGTCCACAACCGGAACAGACAATATCCAAATGCAATAAACTGCACGACCATTCCAATTCCCTGCAGAACTACATTCGTCTTAATCGTAAAATAATTATACTTCAGGCTGTCATCCCGAAACCGCTTCTGCCACCATCTCATCTTCTTACTATAATGCGGCGCAATACCAAAAGATTTGATCGTATCAAAGTTATAAAACGTCTCGACCTCAAATCCCATCAGCTTACTGCTCGTCTCGAGCACCTTCTGGCTAAAGTCCCTCTGCTTCTTCAGCACCGTTCGTGACAGCAGAAGAAGAAACGGCGCACTGCCAAGCGCAATCAGAGCCATCACCCAGTCATAATGCAGGATGACCATAAATGTCGCCACCAGCTTATAAAGTGCAATGATAATCGTCGGAAGCCAGCTGATGGCATTGCTGCTGATCGTACGAATATCGCCATTAAAACGATTCAGAATGTCTCCATTGCTATACTTACTGATCTCCATCCAGTCCGCATCAATAATCTTATCAAAAATATCCGCCTGAATATCATTGTTAATATCAATACTAAGCTTCGTGGAAACCCGGTTGATCAGGCTCTCAAACAACAGACTGAACACCTGTCCGCCAACCATCACAAGAAACAGCACTGCAAGCTTACTCGTCTGATAACCCGTAATGATATCGATCAGATACTTACTCGCCACACTGCTCGCAAGTCCAAACGACGTACTTAAGATTCCCAGCACAACATAAAACAGAATCGCTCCCTTATACCTTGCGCTATACCCAAGAATCCATCTCCAGTCCTCTAAAATCTCCGAAAATGTACCATCTTTCCATCGTTTCTTTAATATTCTGACCGATTCAAAATGTGTCTTCTTCTCTCTCATGATCTGCCTCCTCTAAAAAGAAGCTTCGTATAAAGAGCCATCACCGGTCTTCGAAGTGGAATCATATGCAGCCACACATGACGAAAGAACTCCCACCAGAAGTCCCCCGGCTGTATCGTCTTTCCCTTTCTTATGACTTTCGTCACAACCGCAAATATCTGTTCCCCTGCGACCGGTCCCTCAATCATACACTGCGCATCACCCACGATATAATACCCATCCGGCTTCACATGGTGAATCCTGTGCATGATATACTGTCCGTTTCTTCTTTTAAAGAACACCATATCGCCCTTCTTCAGTTTTGCCTCCGGCTTCCGAAAGAAGATCGTATCACGCTCATGAATCAGAAATGGCGCCATACTATTTCCCGCAATCCGCATGCTGACTTCCCGTCCATCGTCCGTCAATTGCTTCAGAACCGACACATATTCTCTTGTATCTATCACCTTCATATATCTGTCCCCTAATCTATCACATGATACTTCCGAAGAAGTTCCACACGTTTATTTCCAATCTCTAAACTACTCTGATCCTCTGTATGCTTCCTGTCTGCCGCATATCCAAACAGCCGCATCACCCATGCTGCCGGAAGCAGCCACGGATACTTACAGAGCCACACATAATGCCCCTTCATATAAGAAACACCCGGAAACAACGATGACCAAACCGACGACGCCGTCGCCTTTTTGCCTCTCCTAGCAGCTTCCAGCGTCATATTCGCGCTGTGCCTTCTCGCCATCGTGCTCCCGCCATACACACCGCCTTCCAGCAGATCCACAAGAAGCGGCATACAGTCCACACTCTCCTGCGTATAATCCACATATCCGGTTTTCTCCCAGGAGCATCCCAGATACTCTCTGCCAATCTTTGCCAGAGCACTGAAAAATGTATCCATTCGAAGCTGTGCAAGCTTATCCTGAATTTCTCTCCAGTCAATCCGCGTCGTGTAATGCTTTGCCATCATCACCATATCACAGACCTGTCTGATCCCAAATCCACTATGTAAAAAATGCTTAAAACTATGACAGATCAGATAAAACATATGGTCCGTCGGCGAAAGTGTCTTAATATCCACTCCCTCAATCTGCTCACAAATGCATCGGTCAAATGCCCCTGCAAATTCCTGATTCAGATGACCATATGCACCCTCGCCTTCTGCAAACAACGAAAAGTGAAGCTCTATATATACCTGATTTCTCGGATTCAGATATGGAATCTCATACGGCAGATCCTTAGGATCCAGCTCCTGCCTCTTATATCCTTCCTCTAACAAAATGCGGTCAAATGTCTCAAACTCTTCCTTTCTAAGCAGCAGATCTTCATCCGCTGATATCCGAAAGTCCGGCTTTTCATAAAAAGACCGGCAAATCAGCCCCTTCACAACCAGCGGATGTACCCCTTCCTTCTGAAGCTTCTGATACAGCTCCAGAAAACCAGCCGTCCTTTGCACCTGCAGCATCACTTCCGCAATCGCACTCTTCTTCCACCTCGCAGCAAGTGGCGCATTCTCCTCTAAAAGGAGCACCGAATCCCTCCGGATCATCTCATATATAATTGCTAAAATCTTATGCATCGCAGCAAGGTCACACAGCTCCTTTAGCTGTGAAAACCTTTCCGGAAGATGGTATTCCTCATCCCCCTGCATAAAGCACCGAAGTGCCTGTAACAGCTCTTTTTGTGTATTCGTCATCGTACCCCTGTTTCCTGTTTCTGATATTCTTTCTCCATCTCTTCTAGGAACACCTCTGTCTGCCGGCACAAATACTCCGGCTTCTTATAACTGCATCCGCCCCCTTCGGCAATCGTAAGCGCCCCGCACATCATACACGCAAAACGCTTCTTGCAGTTCTTGCATTCCGATGGCAGCAAAATCTCATCCGTCGCCTGGTAGATCGACTTCCATGCATCCGAAAAACCAATCTCAAATGGTCTGGCTACCGGCTCATTCATCATGCCGCAAGGCGTCATTCGTCCGTCCCATGTCATCCAGAACGACGACCGTCCCGCCATACATCCCATCTTCTCATCCGGAGTACGCTCACACTCTTCCTCACCGCCCATAAAGTCATCTCTTCCTTCATGGAGTGCCTTCAATCGAATCTCAAACTCCTCCTTAGACAGGCGGTACATATCCGCCATCGCTCTCGCCTTTCCAGCCTCTTCTGCTGTAAAACGCACCTCATCATCCGTCACGCCGTTCTTCGCACTACGTACCGGCGGAAACATATAAGTCGCCGCATTCACCTGGATCTCCCTTCTCTTGCCAAATGCAAAAATATCCTCCATATCATCCAGATTGTACTTCGTAAAGCTCGCATTGATATTCACAAAAATGCCCGCATCGTGCATCAGATCAATCGCCTTCGTAGCTGCATCATATCCGGTCGGATGTCCACACAGCTTTTTATAAGTCTCATTTCCACCACCATAAAGCGTCACATTCACCTTCATCGGCGGATTCTTCTTTAACCACTCCACGGTCTCCTCATCAATCAATGTCGCATTCGTATTAATTGAGATGAGTAACCCAAGCTTCTTTAACTCTGTATAAATCTGTCTAAAATCTTTTCTAAGAAATGGTTCCCCGCCAGTCAGCAGCAAGAAGAGCATTCCCTCTTTTGCACAGGCTTTTCCCATCTCAATCCATTCTTCTGCTGTATACTCTCTTCCCCTCGCCCGCATCTCTGCTTCACTCATTCGAATGTAACACATCCTGCAATTCATATTGCATCTCGGTGTCAGTTCAAATGTACCGGAAAGCGGCACTTTATTGTGTGCCGCCTTCTGATACAGATATTTTCTAAGCTGTGCCTGCATAGGTGCTTGTTGTTTCTTCATGAACTTATTCCCCAATCTCTTTTAATTATCAAGTATCTGTACTCCCATAATCTGACTGCTGTCCGGATTAAAATGTGCCGCAACTGCCTCTGCTTCCTTGCCTGCGCCCACATTTTCAAATGGTGTACGGTAAGTAATTCCTCCAAGATAAGCACCGCCAATCTGCATATACTTATAATATACATAAACGGTCTTAAGCTCTTTGTCCGTCTTATTCTTCAGTGTAATCTTTCCATTCTCAGTCTTTAACTCTACCTTATCCTCTTCGAGCGTCGGCTGATCCATATATCCCGTAGCCGCATTGCCATATGTATAAGTATCTTTATCTGAAAACTCCCGCTTATTGCTCTCAAGTACCAGCGTAGAAGTTCCTGCCGGAAGATTCGTCACCTTAAAACTTGCCGTCTCATTGCTATTTACCTGAAAATCAATCAGTGCAACCTGAAGCATCTGGTCAGAATTGTTCGTAATCAGCATAGCTGTTACGTTCTTTGTCGCCTCGTCACTTCCATCTTCTATAAAAGAACCGGAATAAGCACCGATGGACTCAACCGTGAGGTTCGGATCGGAAAGAACGATTTGCTCTGCTTTTTCCGTCTTGTCTTCTACACCTACTTTGGCTGAATATCCCTGAATCTTACTAACATCCAGTGTATCCTTTCCAGGTTTAACAATTTCATATGCATCTGCCTCTGTGGCAGACTTTTCTTTCGAATCATTCTTTGTAAGCTTGAGGGCCAGTAATATTCCAACAACCACAATTACAATAACGCCTATAAACAAAACAACTTTCTTTGTTTTTTTCTTATTTTCTGAATTCTGTAATTTCACCATTGTATTCTCCTAACTTTATATTGTGAAATTTGTATATATGCAGTCTTAGTATAACGTATCTTCGCTTAATTTACAAACTTTTATCTAATTACCACAGAAAATTTCCTTTTTGAGTACCTCTACTGCATCCTGATCCGGCCGACATTCCAAATGATAAACAGGTATTCTTTTTACAAATTGGTTCAATAACTCTGTCATTTTCATTACAAATTCTGGATCCCATGCATTTATCGTTGTTTCTCTATATATCTTTGTAAATGCCTTCAATACACCGAGTCTACAAACCTTATTATGCGGTGCTTGTGATAATACCACAACCGCTTTTACCGGTGCAGACATCGTTGTCATGATTTGTGAAGAACCTGCAAATGGCGATCCATAAACCTGAAATGTACCATCCTCTTGCTTACGAATCATTCCACGATCTCCATTTATAATCTCTGCATTTTCATATTTTTCCCACAAGTCCGCTTGTGTTGATTTTCCTGTACCCGATGGAGCAGAAAATAAGATTCCATGCCCATTCACACGAATCACTGACGCATGTAATTGAAAGCAATCATAATCAAGCATTACCCTTTCCAACGCCAGATACGTTCCAAAATGCAATTTATTTTTGAACATTTCCATCTGTGGTGCAGTTAACAAAAACTCATATTCATCTGGCTGATTGATATCATGCTTTAATGTCATTGGATAATTTGCCTCGTCATTCCACCACGGAAATTGCCGATATTCAACTGAACCAATGCGATATACGGTCATGCGTTCATTTTGATAAACCGGTTCATTTTCCAAAAAAATTGATTGTTCTATTTTTTTTACATTATAATGTACATTACATGTATTTTTTTCTTTATTTGTATTTTGGAATATTTTAAAGTAATCCACAATTTCAAATTCATCTTTACATTCTATGCAAAAATTTATATTTGCGATTTGAATAGTTATTTCATTCATATTTTTCCTTTATAGCGATAAAGACCGCAATACTGTATGCGGTCTTATCGATTCTATTTAATTTTTACCTTACAGTTAATGTTGGAGTTCCAATTCTAACCGTTGAATTGCACAAGAAAAGAACTGTCTAATGACAGTTCTTTTCTTGTATATAGTTCTTATGACGCAAATATTGCATTTGTCGCTGTAAAATAGCACACACCATCGGTGGGATCTGTACCTTTGTATTCATTATCACATGTGGATGTAGATTGGAAATATTTATATTCTCCAATTATACCCTTAATCTGTTTTGCCAGATCAGAATTAATTCCACCACTAATCAGTTTATCTTCAGTTACACATGTATCATTTGCATAATTCATTTTAACTGAACAACTTCCAGCTATAAATTCCTGTAACACAAAGTTTTCTACTGCAATACAGGGTTTGCTATATTTCTTTTTCATAACAATCGTTCTCCTTTACCTTACAGTTAATGTTGGAGTTCCAATTCTAACTGTTGCTTTGTTTTCAGCTGTGATTCCTTCTACTGTGTACTTATATTTTCCACGTTTCAGGTTCGGTTTGAATTTTACTCTCCATGTACGCAGCTTGTTTCCATTTAAAACCTTATCAGTATAACTGATCTTCAATGTAGAATTATCCATTACCTGACCATTGGAATCCGTAATCTTTAATTTCTCCACTCCTACTGTTGATGTTACAGCAAGCGTTGCATCTCTTCCTGAACGTACTACCGTCGCAAATGCTGCTTCACTTACTACTTCATCTTTTGTTGAAAATGCGGATATCATGCTGGCTGCCATCATTCTCATTGCCGTAGTGTCCACAGCTGGTACACCAAAAAGCTTTGGATCGCAGGTACTCTTGATATTCGTAAGAGATACAGTTCCACCTGCTGTGTTTGCTATTACTACCTGATAATATTCCGTATCATCAACTGTGATTTTCATATCTTCTGTAACATTGATCTTATAGTACATATCTGTTGCAGAATTTACTGTAATTGGAGAATCTTTTGCTTCTGTTCCATCTGGAAGAATTGTTTTCAGTGTTACTGCCTTCTCGGATGTTGTCTTTGCCCCAATCTGGAATGTTGCATATGGATCATCTGTCGGGTCATAGATATCGATATCAGCCGGGATTAAGAATCCAACTGCATTTCCTGGTTCCAGATATAATTCATTGTTTGGTCCCCACTTCCAGTATTTTTCAAAATCATCTGTTGTTCTTGTTGCATCGTCCGGAACAGCTCCGTGTAATGTTTCAACGACTGTACTTCCTCCTGCAGACAGAACTGCATTTCCTCCTGGTTGGTACTGCATCAGCATTGCATGATTATCTTTTGTTTCGTCTGCTGTATTTCCGACGATCATTGGTCGTATTTCATTTATGTCTGCGTCCACTTCTGAATCCAGATAATTATATGAATCATATGTAGTATTACCTTCGTCATCTGTGTGTTCCTGATCGTATAATGGTCCATAGATACGAACTCCATCAAGATAGAACACGATTTCATCTGGATTATAAGATTTAACTTCTACCACAACTGTGTAAGTATCATAGTCAAAATCTTTTTCATGAATAACTGGTACCTGATATAAATCTCCGTCATCGTAATATGTAATCAGAGGAATATTTTTTATAAGTGTTCCACTTGTGTCTGTTCCCTCATATACCTTTACCCCGATGGTTCCTGTTTTGGTATTTGTTCTGCTTATGATATCAAATCCAGTTCCCTTGAAGGTAAATGTTGCTGTTGCGCTCTTTTCCATCTTTGTAGATGAGCCGCTGCTGTATTTGTCGCCCTTTGCATATGCATTATCATGACCATACTGTTCGCTCTGGTCATTGCTCTGCTCAAGCTTCACGTACTCTCCATCTGTAGATGTTCCTTCTGAGTAAATAATCTTTACTGCACTGTCGTCTTTTCCATCTTTGTTGAAGTTATCTTCATAGTAAACAACGTTTGCCGGCATTGTCTTAATTGTACCATGGACTGTTGTGCCAGTTTCTGGATTTTCTGAATCAAGTGTTGCACCATTTTTTGTGATATCTGCTGTATAAGTGTAATTCTCAGCCTTATCCATGAACGCAACCGGCTTGAATGTTACTGCACCCTTTGCTGAGCCATCCTCATTAATTATCACATTCTTATCAGGCGTTATCGTTGTCTGCGGATTACTATCATTTTCATGAGTAATCTGATTCAATTCTGCAGTGGTTACATATCCATCTTTTTCGGCATTATCATTATAAAATGTACCGTCCTGGAATAAGCCATCATTATTATCATTTATTTTTGCAATGTCTGACTCTAAACCGTAATCAAATACATAAACCTTATCGGTCGCCTGATATGTAAGTACAGTAATCGTACCATTTACTATTGCTCCATCGCTGTTAAATCCTGTATAGTTAGCTGTATATGATTTGTTTGGCTCTGCACCATTGAAACCTTTATCTGTATAAGTCAGTCCATCGGACATGTTAGAAACAGTATAGCCTGTTTCAACATTAGCTGGTTTATAAAATGTATCTTTTCCTGCTTCAACATAAATCACTTTATCCGAAGGTATAGTCATGGTGGCATTGGTAATCGTTAAAGTTTCATTAGAACCATCTGTAACTGCAGCACTTTCTTTGAATTCTTGTCCACTTACTACCCATGACTTTCCATCAGTAGTTTTTGTTTCTGTTACTTTAACTTTTGCTCCTGTCGGAATACCTTCAAAAGCAGCTGTCTGACCACTCTTTAATGTAAAGTTACCATTTGCGTCGGTTTCATATTTTGTTCCATCTACAGTATATTCCAAAGCATATGTCGAATATCCATATGTATCAGCTGGACCATCCAAGTCAACTTCCACCTTGAATGGGAAAGCATAATCTTTCAGTGTTTCCGGAACCACACCAGCCCATTTCTTGGCTATATTCACAGTACCGACCTTTGGTGTATTTACAAAGTTAACGTTGTAATTTACTTTTGTCAAACCTGATTTATCATCTCCTAATTTGAAGGTTGAAACCAGTCCATCTCCTCTATTTGTGTTTTTTCCAGTTGAAATATCCGTAACAAACCATCTAGTATTATAATTGGAATTTTCTGTCTCTGTAATTGTAAAGCCTGTACCAATTATTAAGCCTTTATTACCATTGTCATCTGCTTCTGTGTATTCAAAGTTCTTTGCGTATACATTATCAGCAAGTCCTTCTACAACTCCGTTTGTTGTAGTCTTACTTTCTGTTCTTGTACCATCATAGTCTTTTTCATACTTATATTCTGTTCTTTGATCTGTATCTACAACTTTAAAATCAAAATTATCTTTTGTCTCTACAACTGACTTTAATCCATCATTTACTGGTGCAGTGTTAACGTCTTTACTAAGCGTTAAACCTGATGGAATAGGTGAGAAGTTAAAGCTTACAGACATATTGGAATCGATCATACCACGTTCCATGTAGAACATCTTCAGTGTATGTACTTTTGAATCATCTGCCATGATACCTGCAAAAGTCTTTCCATTGTCTGTTTTAATATCTGCAAATGTCTTTAAACTTTCCGTTGATGTCTGATTTGCACGAGTATCTCCATCTTTAAAAGCATCCGTTGTGGACTGGGTTGGTGTAAATGCGCGTTCAACTGTTACATTTTTCTCTGCGAAGTCAATTGTTCCGCTTGCCATTCTATGTGCACCACCCATGTCTAAAACAAGGTAGTCATCAATAAATACCCACACATCATCATCACCAGTGAAGTTAAATGTTATGTCCTGACCATTGATTTTTCCATCTTTTGATAATGTAAATGGAATCGTAAATTCAGTACCAAATCCCATATTTACAGCATCACGAGAATCTGTTGGTTTGTTCAATGGATAGAATCCATTAGTTGGTGCTGTTGAATCATTTGTTGTTCCATTTTGAATATGTTGAACACTTTCATAGAAACTCTTCTTATCAAAATCATAATATACAGCATAATCACTTCCCGAATCATAAGAGTATGTAATTACGCCATTCTTATCCATTGTCTGCTTGAATGGGAACTGTAAATCATTGTAATATTCAGATAAATTCTTGTTTTCATCAATTTCTCCAGCTGTATTATATGGATGAATCTCTTCCCCAGAGAAATAAGGCAGAAAAACATTTTCATCGTTCGGATCTACCATTTTCCCATTAACCAGTTTATTACCTACTAAACCTTGTGCTGCTGCTCCATAGAACTTATTTCCTTCTGTGCCTGATTCTTCTAAAGCCACATTGGCACCCACACTAAAGTTATTAAGTCCAAACCAATCTCCACTTAACATGCGTCCATATCTATTTTTGGTATCGAACATGTTACCAAAGTACAATGGATATTTATATTGACATGCTCTTGAATCTTGACCAGATTTAGTATACCATGGGCTTCCCGATATTGCAGCATCTAAATAACTGTAAACATTTGCTCCTTTTTCTGTGCCATCAACAACTGTTCCTTGATTGTTGTTACTGTATCCTCTCGTTTTATTTCCTGAGTCAAATCTAGCATCATTGATGTAATCAACCAAATTAGTGGAAACATAAAATCTTTCAGTTAAATCTACTTCGCCACTCGCACTGTATGTTGCCCAAGTACCTTTCCAACATTTTTTTGACCCAGATTGGTAAGATGTAACCTTATAGCATGGATATGTTGTTGTTAAATCTGCATTGGCATCTGCAATAGAAACTGTATCTGTTTCTCCTTTTTCCCATGTATTATTTGGTGTAAAAATTACTTTTGTAGCATTTGCAGCAATATTTGCCTTATAAATATTGTCACTGCCTGCAACTTTATCCATCGCAAACAAATTATTTACTATCATATCATTGGCATCTAACGCGTGAACACCTGGCTTTGTCCATCCTGTTACTCCTCCTGATATTTCAAGATAAATAATTTGCGTATCTGCCGCTTTTACGGGCTGTACTTGCTGCACAGGTATCACGCTAACCACCATCAAGATGGTAAGGATGATTCCGAGCAACCGTTTCTTAAATTTTTTTCTCATACTTTCCTCTCCCTTCCCTTTAAATTGAGTATGATTAATAGGTTATTTCTACTGCTATGCGAAAACATAGTTTTAGCAATAGATTTATTCTAAAATATTCTAAAGTTTTTTTGATGAAAATACAATAGGTAAATCATCCCAAAAATGTTATATTTTGTATAATTTGTAGATTTATTTATATATAATCTAAAAAATTTGATATAATTTGGTAATTTTCATACTACGAAGCCATCTAAAAAATAAACATTGAGACTCGTTTTCTCATACACCCCTATTTCAATATCCCGGCCTCTTTAATGCGGTCCAAAAACTCCTGCACATCCGCCTTCACAGTCTCCTCATCGGCATCGTACTCATCCAAAATGCCCTTCACAATATTTTCAAATGTCGTCTCCTCCTGCAGCATCTTCCAGATGGAAACTCCCACTTCATTGACCGTTATCATTCCGTTAAAATCAAGCACCGTTTTACCGGTTGGGATAATCACATAATCTCCTGCAATTTCTCTTAATACAAATCCATCGTCTACTCTCATTTTTTCTCCTCATTCTTTCTAGGGGTAGTGTCAAAAACTACCCATTTTATTGTTCTAAAATTCTTTTAAAACCTTGAT